>Ga0182012_10000494_pt1 | contig 43922 bp, 31 predicted proteins | sample 612S2SmetaG_FD_120486 | JGI IMG/M metagenome (GOLD analysis project Ga0182012, IMG submission 120486) | Permafrost microbial communities from Stordalen Mire, Sweden - 612S2S metaG | ecosystem: Environmental > Terrestrial > Soil > Wetlands > Permafrost | place: Sweden: Stordalen | collected... | reverse complement strand
TGGAAAGCAACAAACGCTTCCCACATTCGCACAGCCTCGACTACGGCTGCGAACTCAATTTGCAGCTAAACTCAAACCCGAGTGCTCTCGCCAACCCGGACTAAACGAAGGGGGCAGCTCAGGCGGACGCTCGTCTCTCAGCGCTAATCTAAAACACACGATGCGCGCCGCTGTCCTCCACCACCCCGCTCCGATCGCCAGCCACCCGCTGCGCCTCGAAGATCTGCCCATCCCCGAACCCGGCGTCGGACAGGTCCTGCTCAAAGTCGAAGCCTGCGGCGTCTGCCGCACCGATCTCCACATCACGGCCGGAGAGCTTCCGCCGCTGCGCGACTCAATAACGCCCGGCCATCAGATCGTCGGCCGCGTCGAAAAACTCGGCGCCGATGTCAGCTCGATTCAAGTCGGCCATCGCGCCGGCGTCTCCTGGCTCGGTGGAACCGACGGCACCTGCCCCCTCTGCCGCAAGAACCGCGAGAACCTCTGCGACCACCCGACTTACACGGGCTACTCCGTCAACGGCGGCTACGCCGAATACGCCGTCGCACGCGCCGACTTCCTCATCTCGCTCCCCGAAGGGCCCGACGCCCTGCATCTCGCCCCGCTCCTCTGCGCCGGCATCATCGGCTTCCGCAGCCTGCGCGTCGCTGAGGCGGGGCCCGGCGATCGCGTCGGACTCTTCGGCTTCGGAGCCTCGGCGCACCTCGCCATCGAAGTCCTCAAATTCTGGAATTGCGAAGTCTACGTCTCAACGCGCGGCGCATCGCACCAGCAGCTCGCCCGCACACTGGGCGCAACGTGGGTCGGCAGCGAAACCGAACGGCCGCCGGTCCCCCTCGACTGCGCAGTCACCTTCGCGCCGAGTGGCGACGTGGTGATCGCCGCGCTCGTCTCGTTGCGCAAAGGCGGCATCGTCGCCATCAACGCCATCCACCTCGACCGCATCCCGCAGTTCGATTACGACTCGCTGCTCTGGGGCGAGCGCCAGCTCCGCAGCGTCACCAACATGACCCGCCAGGACGGGCGCGACTTCGTTGCCCTCGCCACAAAAATCGGAATCCGCCCCCGCACCACCACATTTCGCCTCGAAACCGTCAACGATGCGTTGCTGGCCGTCGCCAACGACGCCATCGACGGCGCCGCCGTCGTCATTCCCTGACCCATCCCTCAGCCGCCAACCACGGCCAGCGTGAAACCGTCGTACCCTTTGCCGCCCACCGTCTGGATCGTCGTGGCGCTCACTCTTATGTCGGCCGCCAACGCGTCATGAAACCGCCGCATCGCCAGAACCTGCGGATCTGTGGTTGCGGCGTCGGCCAACTCGCCTTCGCGGACCACGTTGTCCACCAGGATCGCCGTGCCTGGCCGCGACAAGTGCACCGCCCACCCAAAATACTCGGCGGTATTCTCCTTGTCCGCGTCGATAAAAACGAAGTCGAACGGCCCGGCGCCTTCCTCTACCAGCTCCGCCAACGTCTCCAGCGCCAATCCCAGCCGCTGATCCACTACCTTCGCCAGACCAGCCCGGGCAATATTCTTCCGCGCCACTTCAAAATGTTTTGGATCCGCCTCGAGCGTCACCACGCCGCCGTCCGCGGGCAGCGCCCGAGCCAGCCAGATGGTGCTGTACCCGCCCAGAGTCCCAATCTCCAGAATTCTCCGAGCCCCCACCATCCTCGCCAGCAAAAACAGCAGCTTTCCCTGGCTCGGTGTCACCGCGATCTCCGGCAACCCGGCCGCGACGCTGGTTGCCAGCGCCGCGTCGAGCGCCGCATCCGGCCCAATCAGTAGGCCCTCAACATACGAATCGACCGCGGTCCACAACTCCTGAGACACGTTTCCTCCCGCGGAATTAGCCAATCATCGAAAGAAGATCATCCCGCCACCATCTCCGAAAAATCCGCAATCCTTGAAAACCCGCCCAGAACCTCTGCGATCAACGCCAGCCGATTGCTCCGCACAGCGGGGTCCTCCGCCATCACCATGACCTTGTCGAAAAACAGATCGACGTGCGGACGCAACATCGCGATCTTCTCCAAAGCCTGCCTGTATTCCTGCTGTCCCCGCAGCTTCTCCACTACGGGAGCCAGCTTCATGGCCTCCTCGTAGAGCGTCTTCTCCGCCGGATCGCGCAGCAAATCCGGGCTCGTAGCCCCCGCATCCTGCCCCGGATTTAGAATCCCCTTTTCCCCAGCCTGCCGCAGAATATTCTTGATCCGTTTGAACGCCGCCGCAATCGCGGCCAGATCCTCCGAACCCCGCACGGCAGTCAACGCGTCGGCCCGCGCAATCGCGTCCCGCATACTGTCGGAACGCACGGCAACAACCGCATTCACAACATCGTAAGCAAAGCCGCGAATATCACGCAGCCAGAACTCCAGCCGCTCTCTAAAGAAATCCTCCAGCTTCTGCCGGACTCCGGCATCGAGACCTTCCGGCACCGCCGTGAACAGGTCGGATCGCAGCAGCGGCACTCCCGTCTCCGCCAGAATCTTCACGATCGCGTTCGCCGCTCGCCGCAGCCCGAACGGATCCTTCGAACCGGTCGGCTCCAGACCAATCCCGAACATCGCCACAATCGTCTGGATGCGATCCGCAATCCCCAGCACCTGCCCTTCCACCGTCGGCGGAATCGCGTCCTCCACGGACGCCGGAGAATACTGCCAGTAGATCGCCTGCGCCACCTTTTCGCCGAGGCCCTGCGCGCGGGCGTAGAGCCCGCCCACAATCCCCTGCAGTTCCGTGAACTCCTTCACCAGCTCCGTCGTCAGGTCGGTCTTCGCCAGCTCCACGGCCTTCGCCAGCGCGGTTCTGTCAACCGCCGTTCCTCGCTCCTCCAGTAAGGCCGCCAGCTTTTCCGCGATCCGCAGATTCGCCTGCGTCTTATCCCAATAACTCCCCAGCTCCTTGTGGAAGGTCACCGACTTCAGCATCTCAACCCGGTCTTCGAGCGAAATCTTCTGGTCCACCGTCCAGAAGAATCGGGCGTCGCTGAACCGCGCCCGCAGCACCCGCTCATGCCCGTGCCGGATCGTCTCAATCCCCGTTTCCTCCGGGCGAGTATTCAGCACCGCCAGAAAATACGGCTGCAGCTTTCCCGCGGCATCCTCCACCGCAAAGTATTTCTGGTGGTCCCGCATCACCGTCACCAGCACCTCTTCCGGCAACTCCAGATATTCGGGATCGAAGTTCCCCAGCGCCACTGAGGGACATTCCGTGAGGTTCGTTACTGTCTCCACCAGCGCGGCATCCTCGCGCCAGCGGCCACCCGGCACGCTGCGCGTCTCCAGATCGAGCGCCTTGCGAATGCGGTGCCGGCGCAACGCCACATCCGCCGTCACCTGCGCCGCTTCCAGCAAACCTACATAATCGTCCGGATGATCGATCGTCACCGCCGCGTCGCCATGCAGAATGCGGTGCCCCCGCGTCAGGTTCCCCGCGCGCACGCCCGCAAACTCCACCGGCAGGATTGCGTGATCCAGCAGCGCCACCAGCCAGCGAACCGGCCGCACAAAGCGCTCCGGCTTCAGCGCTCTCCAGTACATGTTCTTCGGCCAGTAGAGCGCTGCCAACTCCGCAGCCAGCAGATCGCCCAGCACCGCCGCAGCTTCCCGGCCATGCTGCAGAACGTTCGCCGCGACGTAATCCCCTTTGGGAGTGCTCACCCTCTCCAGCGCCCCAACCTCAACCCCCGCCTTGCGCGCAAACGCCTGCCCGGCGGCTGTCGCCTGCCCATCCTTAAACGCAACGCCCCACGCCGGGCCCGTCATCTCCCGCTTCACATCGGGTTGCCGCTTCAACACTCCATTCACCTGGACAGCCAAACGCCGCGGCGTCGAATAGCTGTGAACCTCATGCTCCTCGCCGAGCAGCCGCTCCCGGCGCAGCAACTCCACCACCCGCTCGGTCAGTTCCGTCTCGGCGGCCGCAATCATCCGCGCCGGAATCTCTTCCAGTCCCGCTTCGAACAGCAGGTCCGCCATCTATCGCCCCCCGGCTTTCTGCCGTTGCGCGGCATACGCCTTCGCCACTCCCACAACCATATTGCGGATTCGCGCCATCACCGCAACCCGCTCCGTCACCGAGATCGCCCCTCGCGCGTCGAGCAGGTTGAACAGGTGGGAACATTTCAGGCACAGCTCGTACGCGCCCAGAATCGGAAAGCGCCGCAACGCCACGCGCACATCTTCTTCCGGCAGCGGCGCCCCTCCGTCATGCACCACGCGGTCGTGAATCTTCTCGTGCCGCTCTGCCGATTTCTCTCCCTTGAACTTTTGGTGAAATTCGTCGAGCAACGCCTGGCATTCGGCTTCATACAGCCGCAGATGCTCCCACAGCTTGCTCACATCCGCCGCCTCAAAGTTATAGACCGAAAGCTGCAGCTCCTCCTCCAGCCGAACCTCTCCGTACGTCACAGCCCGGCCCGTCTTCGCATCGACCGCCCACACAATGTCGTAGATCGAATTCACATCCTGCAGAAACCCCGCAATACGCTCGAGGCCATACGTAATCTCCCCCGAAATTGGGTCGAGATCCATCCCGCCGCACTGCTGGAAGTAGGTGAACTGCGTGATCTCGAGGCCGTCCAGCATCACCTGCCAGCCCACCCCCCAGGCGCCACCCACTGGCCACTCCCAGTTGTCTTCCTCGAACTTGATGTCGTGCTCTCGCAGCCGAATCCCGATCGCCTCGAGCGATTGCAGATAAATATCCTGTATGTCCGGCGGAGGCGGCTTCAGAATCACCTGCAACTGCGTGTGCTTGTACAGCCGGTTCGGATTCTCCCCGTATCGCCCGTCCGCCGGCCGTCGCGAAGGCTGCGTGTACGCGATCGCAATCGGATCCGGCCCCAGCACCCGCAGAAAGGTGTCCGGCGACATCGTACCCGCACCTACCTCCACGTCATACGGCTGCGCCAGCACGCAGCCTCGCTCCGCCCAAAAGCTCTGGAGGCGCAGCAGCAGTTCCTGAAATGTCAGAGCCTTCGCCCCAACAGACTTACTCGACGCGGTCAACGTGGACACCTGCATGTTTTTCGATCAGCGGCTTTCACGATTCTACCGGCAGGCTGGCGTCGGCGCATCTTCGCGACCATCGCTGCCGCGACTCAGTTACTGCGCCGGTCCCCTTTCGAAACTCGACCAGAATTGGGACGACGTCATCACCGGTATCAGCTCAAACTCCACGAGATCGCTCCAGTTCGCCATCCACTCCCGCAGCGGAGCCTCGCTGGCCACCTCCATAATCTGAAAGCACCGCTTCCCCTCCGCATCCACCCAGCTCGCATGGTACGTAACTTCATTCGACATCATCCGGCCGCGCAGCCGGAACCGCTCCCCCACGGGTTCAGGCCCACTTCTGAAAATCTCAATCACCATGAAAAGCATGTTTAGAGTCTAGCCGTCTTGATACGGCACGACACCGCTCCATCACCCTACGTCAACGGCCCGCGATCGTCGCCGGCGCGCCTTCACGCCCCTCCGATCTTCGTCTATCTCCCGCCAGCGCACAACCGCCAGCCAGAAACACCATGGGGAACATCACCATCGTGTACCGTTGTTCGGGATTCTCCATGGTCGTCAGCAAAATGCACCGCAGCGCGATGTACAGCAGCAGCGCTGCCTCCAGAGGCACCCTCCGCTGCGCAAACCCCACCATCGCCAGCGCCAGATAAACCAAGTTCACCAGACCCAGGCCAATCGCGATCATGCTCTGCCCAGGATGATCGCTCACGACCCACCACCAGATATTCACCGGAAAGCGCTCCGTGCGCGGCCACAGCCACATATCCGCCACCCGCCACACCGGCATAACGACGTAGTACTCAAGGGGCTTTTCCCGAATCCGCTCCGCCGCCAGCGCCGCGAACTTTGCGTCCAGTTCCGGCGGAACCCCCCGGTCAACGTTATGTTCGGCAACAAGCTCCTGGGTCAACCGGCACTCCGCCGCCGTCGAACAAGCCCGAGCCGGGACATCTTCGGGATCGATCTGGTCGTTGAGATTCCAGAATACCGTCCCCGCATCCACAAAGTTCACCGACCACGTCCGCATCCAGCGAAAAAATCCCGCCGGCACAAATTCGCCAGGATTATTGACGTAGCGAGGCGCCAGCGGTTGGATCAAATGAAAGGTCCGGTAATTTCTAATCGTCCACGGAACCAACGGCAGCCCCGCCACCACTGCGGCCAGCGCAGCCAGCCGCGCTGCCTTCGCCCCACCCAATGACCCTCTGCTGTACCACCACAGTCCCGCGCAGAACGCCACCGTCAGCAGAACCCCATCCGGCCGCAGCAGCATAGCCCACCCCATCGCCGCGGCCAGCGCAACCAGGGAACCCACCACGCTGCGACCCGAACGCACCGCCCGAACCGAGCGCGCCAGAGCCCACATCGCCAGCGCCACGCAGAAAATCGACAGGCTCTCCGTCAAGCCCGTCACCGCGTACACCGCTGTAAATGGACAGAAGAGAGACAGCAGCAGCACCGCCCAAGCCGCCCTCGGCGAGACTTCCCTCCGGGCGAAGTCCAATAGCAAACAGCACGCGGCCACATCGGCCAGCGCCTGTATCACCAGCACAGCTCGCATCGGCTGTGATCCGAAAATGGAGAAAATCGATCCCAGAAACAGCGGGTAACCAGGCAGCCGCACGAGCGTGGGATCGATCGCGGAGCCTTTGAAGAATCCGTAAACCCCATGTTGAAACCAGTTGCGCGCCAGCTCCGCGTAAACGTCCGTATCATCGTCGCGCGAAAGCGGCAGCAGCAGGAAACACATCCGGTAAGCGAATCCCGCCAAAAGAACGGCCGCAACAGCCCACCGCTCTCGATCGCGCAGACCCGCACCCGCCATCGACTGTCGCCTCATTGCAGCAAACCACAGGCACGAAAACTGTAACCTGCAACCTGTAACCTGACCTGCTACCGGTTCCCTGTACCCTGTACCCTGTACCCTGCTTTTCAGTCTCCCGCTGCGATTTTCTCCGTAGCCCGGGACATCCGCGCTGTCCGCTCCACCTTCTCCCAGTTGAACGGACGACCCTCCACCGCCCTCTTGAGCGTCCTGAACAGCACGATCGAGAACAGCTGCCGGTAGCTGAAGCGCTGCAGCCAGATGTGGAACAACAGCCAACCATCGCCTTTGTTGGCCGGATGTCGCGGCTCCAGACTGAACGCCAGCACCGACGTCACGAAGTCAATGATCATGAAGATCAGAAAATATGCCACCAGCTTTTCGAAGCTCGCCGCGCTCGCCGTTTCCGGGTGATAGTGCAGATCGATTACGTAATGGATCACGCCCGCCGCGAACATAATGTCGATGAAGGGCGAAACCAGCGGCAGCAAAATCTGAAACACCAGAATATTCGGCAGCGCGAAGAATCCCATCGCTGGATTCGTCCTCGCCCCCGCCCGATGCTTGAACACCGCCTGGAGAATCCCGAACGACCAGCGGAACCGCTGCCGCATCAGGCTGCGCGCCGTCGCCGGCGCCTCCGTGAACGCCAGCGCATGGTCGTCGTAAATCACCTTGAAGCGATGCTCCAGCAGATTCATCGTCAGATCGGCATCCTCGGCCACCGTGTTTAATGGATACCCGCCCGCATCTTTCACCGCACGTGTGCGCCATGCGCCGATCGCTCCCGGCACCACCGTCACCACGTTGAACAGATCCATCGCCCGGCGCTCGAAATTCTGGCTCGTGATGTACTCGAGAGCCTGCCAGCGCGTCCACAGGTTGATGCGGTTCCCCACCTTCGCATTCCCAGCCACCGCCCCCACCCGCTCATCGGCAAAGTGCCGCACCAGCTTCGACACAGCATCCCGCGCGATCACCGTGTCCGCGTCGATCCCGACGTAGACCTCCTCCTCCACATGCTCCAGCCCGAAGTTCAGAGCCTCCGCCTTGCCGCCGTTCGGCTTCGTCAACACCAGCAGCCGGCCCTCCTCGATCTCTTTCGGGTAAGCCTCCCGCGCCACATCGAACGTCCGATCCATCGATCCGTCGTCGATGACGATCGCCCGCAGGTTCCCATATTCCGACCGCAGCACAGACCGAATCGTCCGCACGATCACCTTCTCTTCGTTATAAGCCGGAATCAGCACCGCTACCCGCGGCTCATAAACACCCGGCGGAATCCGCCGCTTGCGGAACCGCTCGATCGTCGCAAAAACCCCGATCACCACCAGCCGCGCGCTCATCAGCACGTCGCCAATGAAAAAAACGTCCACCACAAAATGCGCGAAAAACGCAAAGAAGAAAAATGCCACCCAGTCAATCCGCGCCTGCCAGCGCATTTTCGGCGAAATCGGCGGCATCACCTCCGCCGTCGTCTTTCCCATCAGCTCCGACACCGGCACAAATTCGTATCCCTTCGCCCGCAGTGTCGTGATCAGCACCGGCAGCGCATCCACCGTCGCCTGGCGGTTTCCGCCCCCGTCGTGCAGCAGGATGATGCTGCCCCGCATCCACGGGTGCGTCTTCATCTCATCCAGCTGCTGCATTACGCTGTCCGTAATCTCTTGTGGAGACTTGCGCGGATGCTCGTTCCAGTCGTCGGTATCGATCTTGTCGCCGATGATCGTGTAGCCCATCTGCTGAATCCGGTACGCCGGCGCCGCTTCGTCGTTCGTATCCGGCTCCTGGTCGATCGAGTACGGCGGCCGGAAATACAGCGGCTGAATCCCCACCTCTGCCGCAAACAGCCGCTCCGTCCAGTTCAGCTCCAGCTCCAGCTGCCGCGGCGAAATTTCGCTGATGTCCGGATGCGTGAACGTGTGATTGCCGATCTCGTGACCCTCGCGCACATACCGCTTCAGCAATCCAACATTGTTCTGCGCCTCCTCCCCGATCACCATGAACGCACCCTTCACGTTGTACTGCTTCAGGATGTCGAGGATCTTCGGCGTCCACACCGGGTCGGGCCCATCGTCGAAGCTCAGCGCCAGCTTGTGCGGATCGTACCCGTATTGCTCGATCGTGTACGAGTGCGGCAGCCGGACCATGCTCTCGTCGGTCACCGTGAAGTTATCCGCATCCATCTGGATCGTTCGCTCGCCCGTCTGCGGCCGCGCAACTACGCGCAGAATGTCGCCTTCGCCCTCATCGTCCACATCCTCGCCCGGCAGCACCTTTTTCAGTTGATCGGGCGCGTCCCTGGCATTTGGGTGGTCCCATATCTGCCACAGCGATGGATCCTCCTCTCCCAGCCGCCACAGCGCAAACGTTTTCAGCCCCATCTGCCGCCCCGCCCGCAGCTCGTTCAGCGCCGTCACCCCATCCAGAAACCACACCTGGTGCCGCAGGTGCGCGTCCTCATCGTCGTAAGCAAAGTGTGGATTCAGCTCGTCGCCTTCAAGATGCACATCCGCGCCCGCGTCTTCCGCCCTCTGCCACGCATCCTGCACCGAAAGGTCATCGACATCCACCACCCGTGTCGAAGCCTTCTTCCCTTTTTCCGGCAACGGTGCCGCCCAGTCGAAGCCGTAGTTGCCGATGCCGCAGATGATTTTTTCCTTCGGCACCAGCTTGAGCACGCGCTTCAGGTTCGCCTCGAACCATGGCTCACTGGCCACCGGCCCCGGATCGCTCGTCTCCTCGTGCTCGTCGTAGTTCATCAGGATGATGCCGTCGCTCGCCTGCGCCAGTTCCCCCATCGTCCCGTCGTCCGCGCCTGCCTGCACGTTCACATAAATTCTCAGGTTCTTCGCGCGAAAATCGCTGTGCAATTCTCCGATCCATTCCGCGTACAGCTTCTGGTCTTCGTCCGGAACCATCTCGAAGTCGAGACAAATCCCCCGGTACCCAGGGTTCGCAAACAAAAACTTGTCCAGCTCAATATGCAATCGCTCCCGCGCCGCTGGATCATGCAGCATCTTCCCGATCACATCGCCGTTCCACGCCCCGACCAGCGTGTTGTAGTCGTTCAGCATCGGAAAAACATCGGTGTCTTCCTTCGCCGCTTCGATCGTCGTCTTCACCCGGTTCTCAGGATCGACCCCGTGCACCCCGGCCGCATCCACCACGTTGTAGAAATGCACAGGAAACAGCGGCGTCGCTCCCACCAGGTTTCCATCCGCCGAAACCACGTGCAGCCAGTCCGGAAACAGCATGTCGATCTGGTGGATGTGGGACTTCAGGATCGAGTAACTGGCCTCGTCGTTCTCGTAAAACGCCGCGCGCAAACCCTCGTCCTGGTTCAGCACCACCTCCGAAGGCCGCAGATGGGTCTTCCGCCGCGCCGGCCGCGCCGACGTCTTCTTCGCCAGTTCCGGCTGCCGCTCCTTCAGCGCTTTCACATTGCGCTTCTGTGTTGGCAGCAGAAGCTCCGGCAGGGTCTGCTTCGACAGCACGCTAAATACAAATACCGCCGCCACTACCGTCAGCACGATGATCGAAACATCGGTCAAACGCCGCAAAATCTTCCGCCGCCGCTGCCGCGGATCATAAAAAACCTGCTTCATCGTGGCTCGATCACCTGTTCCCATCCTACGATATTGCCCACTCGGTCACTCCCGCTCCTGGCCCCTGGCTGCTGGTTACTGGCTACTAGCTACTGGCTACTGGCTGTTCTAATACTCACAGTGTCCGCGCCTCCCAAAAAATGGTGGCTCCTTGTCCTCGCCCTCGCTGCCGGTGCCTCCCTGCGCCTCTGGTTCATCCACGCCTACCCCGAGGTCGAAGGCGACCCCCTCATCTACGGCGACATCGCGAAGAACTGGATGCTCCATGGCGTCTACGGCATGTCCAGCGGCACCCACATCGAACCCACCCTGATACGCCTCCCCGGCTATCCGCTCTTCCTCATCCTCTGCTTCCACCTCTTCGGCATGGAGCGCTACCACGCGGTCATGTTCGTCCAAGTCGCAATCGATCTCGCCACTTGCCTCCTCATCGCCGCGCTCGCGCGCCGCATCTGGAGCCCCCGCGCCGGCTGGTGGGCCCTCTGGCTCGCCGCTCTCTGCCCTTTCACTGCCAATTACGCCGCCGTCCCCCTGACGGAAACCCTGGAGCTCTTCTCCACCGCCCTCGCCTTCTACTCCCTTGATCGCTTTCTTCAGACGCCACGCTGGACCTGGGCGCTCACCATAGCCGCCGCGTGGAGCTACGCCACCCTCCTTCGCCCCGACGGCGCCCTTCTTGCCGTCGCTCTCTGCCCGGCCATCGTCTTTTATGGCCACTGCCGCTGGGGCGTGGCCCGCATGCTGCGCTGGGCCATCCTATGCGCCCTCATCGCCATCCTGCCCTTCATCCCGTGGACCCTCCGCAACCACCGCACCTTTCACGTCTTCCAGCCCCTCGCGCCCCGTTACGCCGCCGATCCCGGTGAGAGCACCAACCCTGGCTTCAATCGCTGGACCAAAACCGTCTGCGTCGATTTCGCCTGCACCTCGGACGTGTATTGGAACGCTGACACGGACGTCATCCACATCGAAGACCTGCCCTCGCGCGCCTTCGATTCTCCCCGGCAATTCCAGCAGACCCAAGACCTCATCGCCGCCTACAACCGCACCACCACGCTCACGCCAGAACTCGACGCGGGCTTCGCTGCCCTCGCCGCCCAGCGCATCCGCGCCCATCCTTTTCGCTATTACGTTGAGCTCCCCCTGGCGCGCCTCGCCGACATGTGGCTCCGCCCTCGCACCGAGACGCTCTGGATCGAGCTCCGCTGGTGGCAGTTCAGCCGCCATCACAGCGAAACAGAATTTGCAATTGGATACGCGGCCCTCAACCTCGCCTATCTGGCTGCCGCGCTGATCGGATTCCTGAAACGCCCGCGCCTCTCCGGCGCCATCCTGGCCTTTGTGCTGCTGCGTTGCGCCCTTCTCGCTACGTTAGAAGCCCCCGAGCCCCGCTATACGCTCGAGTGCTTCCCGCCCCTCATCGCCTTAGCCGGAGTGGCCGTAACCCGCCGCGCAGAACCATCGAGGTCCTATCCGCATCAGGCCTGATAGCTACTCCCTACTGCCTACTCCCTGCTCCCTCCACACCTACTCCCTACTGCCTATTCCCTGATACCGGCGATCTTTGATCGCCGGTATCAAACATCCCCCTCATCCAGCCGCAGCTCCGTCACCTGAATCCGCCCCGAGCAAACCCTCAACGGTTGTGGAATCGCAAAGGTCCGCTTCGTTCCCGGAGCGGTCACCTGAATCCTCGCCGCCCGCACACACTCCGCGCCGCTGGTCCACACCACTTCAAACGCCGCCACCGAATGCGGCATCAACGTCACCATCGGGGCCGGCCCTGTCGCAACAGCATGGGTCGTCCCGAACTCCGCCACCACCTGCGCCGAGCTAACCTTTTCCATCGAGACACTCCCGATGTTCTCGCCTTCTGCGCTCACCAGAGCAATACTCGGATACCCGCCCAGCCTGCACGGCATGGCCCCGCGATTCATAAACGCCAGCTTCACTGACCGGAAATTCCCGTTCGCGTCACCCGAGATCTCCTCCACCGAAAGCACATCCGGATCGCATGGCCCCGCATTCTCGGCATCGAGCGCCGTAGCCCTCGGAATCAGGCGCGGCGTCTCCCCCGGCAGCATAAACGGCATGTTCCGGTTGGGATGCAGAGCCGCATCGTCCGGCGCGATCCCCTGCGCAGCCACGTTCGCCTTGCCCCCCGGGCCCGTACCCGCGCAGCCGGCGCACACCACCACACAGCCCACGGCGAAGGCCACGAACAGGGAACGACTCAGCATGAGAGGGATCCTCGCTTATATTGTAGGATGTTCCTTGCCCCCGCGTCGTTGCATCCTCTCCGCGAAAGGTTGCCTCTGAAGAGGACCGCCTGGCTCCGCCATTTAAAATCCCTTGCATGGACCCCCGGCCATTAGCGGGAAGAGTTGCCCTTGTCACCGGCGCAGCAAAGCGCATCGGGCGAGCCGTCGCCTTATCCCTCGCCGAAACCGGCGCCGCCGTTGCCATCACCTGGCGCGACTCGGAAATCGAAGCCGCCCGTACCGTCGCTGACCTCGAAGCCCTCGGCGTCCAGGCCGCCGCCTACCGTGCCGAACTACGCGACCCCGCCCAGATTCGTACCGCCGTCGAAGCCTCCGCCGCTCACTTCGGCCGTCTCGACATCCTCGTCAACAACGCCGGCCACTTCGAAACCGCCGCCCTCGAAAGCATCACCGTCGAGCAGTGGGACAGGATGTTTGAAACCAATACCCGCGCCCCTTTCCTCGTCGCCCAGGCCGCGTACCCGCACCTCAAAGCCGCTCACGGACGCATCGTCAACATCGGCTCGCTCGGCGGCCTCCATCCCTGGCCCACCCATGCCCACTACTGCACCTCGAAAGCCGCCCTCCACATGCTCACCCGCACCATGTCCAAAGCCTGGGCTCCGGAAATCAGCGTCAACTGCGTCGCCCCCGGCATGATCGTCAACGGCGAAGTCGACCCGGAGTTCGAGCAATTCGCGCGGCGCACACCCATGAAGCGCAACGGCTCCGCCCACGATGTCGCCCAAGCCGTCCTGTTCTTCGCTACCGCCCCCCACTTCATTACCGGCCAGGTTCTCTCCGTCGACGGCGGCCTCGGCCTTTAGAACCGGTCTCACAGATGGCGCAGCGACCTTGGCGGATCGCCTGAGCCCCGTTTCGATGGCGGGACTCATACGCTGGTCGCCACCGTCTCTCGGACACAGCAAAAGGCGCTCCCTCAGGAGCGCCTCTGTCTCACCTGCCTTCGAACTATGGCGTCGTCGGTGCCGCGCTTGTTGCCGCGTTTGTTGTCGAACTTGCTGCCGGACACGCCGTAAACGGCCCGGTCAGCTTCGTCGAATCAGGAAAACTATAATCCCCATTGACCGCATCCGAAGGCGTCTTCCCTTCAAACCATTGCAGCAAGCCCAGCGTCTGCGGATGATACGTGTACCCATGCAGCGTAACGTCTGTGTAATCCGGTGCCAAATTCTCCACGATATCCCCAACCTCAAGACTATTCTGGCAAGTCCCGGCCGCGGCCCCCGGAATCTGATAACTCGGCACGATGTTGTTCGCGAACGGATCGTTCATCGTCTCTGCTATTTCATGTGACAACGCATTCACATCGGAAAATACCGCTGGGTCGCCAAAAATTCCGTTCGACACGTCTGGATCGAGCGAGGTCGCAAACACCAGCGTCTGCACAAAAATCTTAGTCGCCGTCTGGTTCGCCTCAAACGCTGTATGGAAGCCGCCGACGCAGCAGCTCACCGGCGCATCGGCCGAAAAGCCTCCATAAACCGCATTGCGTGTCAGAAAGATCGGAATCGCCTTCACCGTGATCGGCTCCGTCTGCACCAGCGTGTTCAGTTGCGACACAATGAAATTGATATCGATCAGCGCAAAGTAGGTTCCGTCCTGCAATACATACACCTCTGAAGAACCCACCGGCACTTCAATCGTTACCGGGATCAGCGTCTGCGGCTTCGACAGCAAAACGTGAAAATTGTCGTCGCCGTCATTGTCTCCGTCCTTATTGAAGAGCGGCCAGAACTCCGCGCGCATCTGAGCATCCACAAACTGCGTGTTGCCGGTTGCGTACTCCGCGTTCTCGAACAAGGGCGAATTCTTGATTTCGTCCGTATCGACCGTTGCATCGATCGTTATGTTGTTGCCGTTCGCATCCACAAATTCGTCGAAATAAAACGACAGCGGGACATAAGTCGTGGGCACTGTCGTTGTCTGCTTCGCCCGCGGCTGTCGCCCTATCATCGTGTACGAATAAGTGCTTCCCCCAAAACTGAACGAGCCCGTAAAATTCGGCACCGATACGATCCGCGGATCCTGCGCCTGGGTGGCTGCGTTCGTCGCCTCTGACAGTTTGTTGCTGGCTGTATGTTTTGGCGCGGCGTTCAGAGCGGCGAAGTAGCCGCTCGTCACCGCGATCGGCTGCCGTGGTGCTTTGGCCGTACTCTGGGCTGCTGCGAAACTGCTCGCAGCCGTAAGGATAACCAGGGCCCGGCAAACAGAAAAATTCCGCATGGGGTTCTTCGCCTTTGGTTTTGTGAATTGGGACTAAGGAAAGCCAACTAACTGTGCTTCAGACCCGGCGAAATGTCAACCTCAGCCTGTTGATAATTGCCCGCATCGCACCTTACTCGGCAACCGCCGCTACTTCCCAAACAATCGGGACATCAGCCCCGGCCGCCGGCCGCCTTCGTCTTCATACACATAAACTCCCTCCGGCTCCGGCTGCGTTGGCAACGGCCTGTTTTCAAATGCAGCCCGCGGATTCTCCACGCACAGCCGCTCTGCCGTCCCCTCCCCAAATCTGCGCGCGATCCCCTCGTAGGCCGACCGCATCGACGGCCGGCGGCCCTCCAGATTGTGAGCATCCGTCGCGATGAAATGCACCCAGTTCTTCTCGAGCAGCTCCCACCCGAGGCTCTGCGCCCGCTTGCCGAACCGACCGCCCAGCGACGACGCCGTGATCTGTACCAGGCACCCTGATCGCATCCACTCCGCCATCCGCACGTGATCCTTCTGCAGAATCGGGTTCCGCTCCGGATGCGTAATAATCGGCCGAATTCCCTTCACCGTAAATTCATAAAACGTGTCGCCGATGCTCTGCGGAATCATGAACTCCGCGAACTCCACCAGCAGATACTTACCCTGATTAATCGTGTACTTCGCCGGGTGCTTCAGCGCGTCTTCGATATTTTCGTAAGACAGATGGAAGTCGCACCCCAGCCCCAGTGTCACCAGGTCGCCCACCCGCTCATGAATCGCTTCCAGCTTCTCCCGGTTCGTCTCCGGATCGAAGTCCCACGTATCGTTCGCGTGCGGCGTGCACGCGATGTGCGTGATTCCGTCCGCAGCTGCGGCTTCAGCCTGTGCCACGGAGCTCTCGATATCTTTCGGCCCGTCGTCCGTGTCATACAGCAGGTGGTGATGAATGTCGATCATGCTTGCTGTGCCAGCGCCCCCGGCAGCGACTCGAAGATTCTAAACCCATCCGCCGATCCCAGCAGCGCCTCACTCGAACGATCCGGGTGCGGCATCATCCCCAGCACATTTCGGCCCTCGTTCAGGATTCCTGCAATATTATCGAGCGACCCGTTGGGATTGGCTCCCGCCGTCACTTCACCCTCCGGCGTCGCATACCGGAATACGATGCGCTCACCGCGCTTCAGTTCGCTCAACGTCGCCTCATCGCAGAAGTAATTCCCTTCCATATGCCCAATCGGCATCTTCAGCACCTGGCCTTTGCTCACTGTCCTGGTAAAAGGCGAATCCGTCGTCTCCGTCCGCAGATAAACCTGTTTGCAGATGTACTGTAGGCCCGCGTTCCGCATCAGCGCACCCGGCAGCAGCCCCGCCTCGCACAGTATCTGAAATCCATTGCAAATCCCCAGCACCAGCCCGCCATCCGCTGCGAATTTCCGCACCGACTGCATCACCGGAGAAAACCGCGCAATTGCCCCGGTCCGCAGATAGTCTCCATACGCAAACCCGCCTGGAATCAGAATCGCGTCGCAATTCTCCAGACTCGGCGAATCGTGCCACAGATAAACTACCGGCTGATGCGCGATCTCGGCCACGACGTTATAGGTGTCGTGGTCGCAATTCGACCCAGGAAAAACCAGTACGCCGAATTTCATCGCTTCCTTCCCGCCTTCATCGCCAACTTAAGGTTAGCAGGTCATCTTCTGGATTCGTCATGGCGCTCAGAACGCTCGGGACCGCTCTTGAACGAAAAGGCTCCACCATGCATCCATCGCCTCAAACGCCCGTTCGCACTGTATCCGATGCCGCTCCCGCTTATCCCTCACTCGCCGCCGCGTCTCCTCGTCCAGCGGCTCCAGCAGATCGAACGTAATATTCGCCGGCTGAAACCTCTTCGCATCGGCCTCGGTGATATACCGCACCAGCGACCCCAGCGCCGTCCCCCGTGGCACAGGATCCGGTACGCCTCCCTGCACAACACTCGCTGCATACATCCCCGCCAGCATTCCCGTCGCAATCGACTCCGTGTACCCCTCCACCCCCGCAATCTGCCCCGCAAAGAAAATCTCCGGATGCTCCCGCATATTCAGCAACCGCGTCAGCACTCGCGGCGCATTGATATAGGTGTTCCGATGAATCTGCCCATACCGCAAAAACTTCGCGTTCTCGAGCCCGGGAATCATCCGAAAGATCCGCGCCTGTTCCCCAAACTTCATGTGGTTCTGAAACCCGACCAGGTTATACGAATCCGCCCGCAGATTCTCCACCCGCAGCTGCACCACCGCCCACGGCATCTTCCCCGTCCGCGGATCGATCAGCCCCACCGGCTTCATCGGCCCAAACCGCAGCGTATCCCGCCCGCGCCGCGCCAGCTCCTCCAGCGGCAAACACCCCTCGAAATATTCGAGCTTCTCCCATTCCTTCGCCTCAACGCTCTCCGCCGTCAGCAGCGCATCGACGAACACCTCATACTCCGCCTGGTTCATCGGACAATTAATGTAGTCCGCCGTCCCCTTGTTGTACCGCGCCGCCAGATACACCCGCTCCCGATCAATCGAATCCGCCTCGACGATCGGGCTGATCGAGTCATAAAACGCCAAATGCTCCGTCCCCGTCAGCCGCGCAATCTCCTCCGACAGCGCATGCGAAGTCAGAGGCCCCGAAGCCACAATCGTGATCCCGTCTCCAAATCCGCTCCCCGCCCCGATCCCGGTTACCTCCTCCCGATGCACCGTAATCCGCGGTTCCGCTGCAATCTTCTCTCCAATCAGCCGAGAGAACTCCACGCGATCCACCGCCAGTGCGTGCCCGGCCGGCACCGCGCTCGCATCCGCACACGCCAGCAGCGGCGACCCTGCCCGCCGCATCTCCTGCTTCAGCAGCCAGGGCGCCGTGTTCTCGCCCTCCGACTTCAGCGAATTCGAACAGACCAGCTCGCCAAAATCCCCCGTCTCATGCGCCGGAGTCATCCGCACCGGCCGCATCTCGTAGAGGTCCACGTCCGCGCCCATCCGCGCCGCGATGAGAGCCGCCTCTGGTCCCGCCAATCCCCCGCCAATAATCCGAATTCTCATCCCGATCTTTGTTTTACCCGCTTGCGGTCGATATGCAATCATCCTTGCAACGGACCCAGTCATTGTATGGAGACGCTAATGCGCAGAAAACTCGTGTGGATAGGCTGCCTCTCGTTGTTCGGCAGTTCTGCGCTCGCCCAGCGAGCCGACCTCGCCCTGCTCGCCGGAATCTCCGGCCCGCACGGCGCCACGACCACCGCTCCTGGCTCCGCAACTTCGTCCGGAAACGTCAGCCCGGGCTTTCAGTTGAATTATGCCCGGCGCTTCTTCCACGGCCCCGTCGACCTGGCGGTTGAGCTTCCCCTCGTCATCGCAATCCGTGTCAGTGGCCAGACCGTAACCACTTCCAGCGGCACCGCTACCGCGGGCAGCTCCGATCCAGACGTCTTCTTCACACCTGGCCTCCGCGCGCGAATCATGCCCGCATCCCGACTCGCCCTGTATGCCGTGGCGGGCGGCGGATTCGCCTCCTTCGGCGCCACTCCCACCATCGCTCCGCCCTCCACGGTGATTCCCGGAAACCGGCAGAATTCCCCCGTCTTCGACTATGGCGGCGGCGTCGACCTTCGGCTCACCCATCTGCTCAGCCTGCGCGCCGACGCGCGCGACTTTGTCTCCTACGTCGGTCTGGGCGAGGTCGCCGGCAGGAACCACGGCATCTTCGCTGCCGGTATTGCGCTTCACTTCTGATCGCCCGTGCTTCAACTCCCGCCCATGCTGCCTGCGGCTCTTCGACCGCCTGCAATCGCTCCAGTTTCGCCAGCCAGCGCCCTCAGTGCCTCATCCCCCACCCGCATACGCCTCCACTCCTCCAGCGGCTCCGCTCCCAACGTCTTGTAAAACTCAATTGCCGGAGTATTCCAGTCCAGCACATGCCAATAAAGCAGCACGCAACCCCGCTCCACTGCCACCTCTGCCACCTTCTTCAGCAGCGCCTTCCCGATCCCCCGCCCGCGAAACTGCGGCCGCACAAACAAGTCCTCCAGATGCATCGCCCGCCCTCTCCACGTCGAGTACACGGGGAAAAACAGCGCCATCCCGGCCGCCTCAACCCGCGGTTCCTCTTCGCCCCAGGCCGGCGAACGAGGTGCCTCGCCGTCTTCTTCCGCAATCAGGCACTCGAAATAACGCTCCCCGCCCGCACCGGGATACCCATCCCGTACCAACTCCGCCTCCGTCAGCTTCACCGCATCGGGCTCGCGCTCATATTCAGCCAGCTCACGTATAAAAGCCAGGATTAGCGCAGCATCGTCGACTCCCGCCACACGAATCGTCGTCATGCGCCTCATTATATGAATGGCTCCGCGCGTGCTGCCGCCTGCCTGAGCGGCAGCGCCCAATTCCCCCGTTGTGTCCTGATCCCCCAAACGGGGAAGTGCTCCTTCTCATTACCATCGCGCAATTCCTTTTACTCCGCCCTTCCCTTTCTCTTGTTTTCGGAGTAATCATTAGGACCGTTCCAGCTCTCTGGACAGGATCGTCTCCCTTTTTTTTCCTCAAGGAGACGGTTCAGGGAGGCGCTTATGAAGCGCTATTTCGCCGGCGCGACCACGCTCATCCTCGTCGCGCTCATCGCCGCCCCATACGGGACCCGCGCCTTCGCCCAGATCCCGCAGCTTTCGTCCGACCAACCCCCGGCGTCGCCAACGATGCCTCCGGAAATGCGCGGCGACCTGGCCATGGCCCGTCAGCAATACCTCGCCGCCATCGACGCCTATAACCAGACACCTGCCAAATCCGCCGTCATCTGGAACAAGATGGGCATCGCCTGGCACCACCTCTTCGCCGTCGACCAGGCCCGCCGCGACTACCAGCAAGCCCTCCGGCTCCGCCCCGACTACCCCGAGGCCCTGAATAACCTTGGCGCCATCTACTATGCCAAAAAGAACTACGGAAAGGCCATCAGCTACTACACCAAAGCCCTCCAGTTCGATCCCAAATCCGCGGCCGTTTACAGCAATCTCGGTACCGCTTATTTCGCTCGCGGCAAGGTTGCTCAAGGCATCGACGCCTACCGCAATGCCTTCGCCTTCGATCCCCACATCTTCGAATCGAGCTCCGCTCTGCTCGTCAATGAAGCTCTCCCCGCGCACGACCGAGCCCAGCAGGATTACTGCCTCGCCAAGCTCTTCGCCCAGTCAGGCAAGAATGACGAAGCAATTGAGTATCTCCGCAAGGCCCTCAATGAAGGCTTCCCGGATCGCAAAAAAATCCTCGGCGACCAGACCCTCGCCTCCCTCCGCGCGACCCCCGAATTCAACCAGCTCATGACCGAAGAAAAACTCCGCTAAACAGACAGATCTGATACTGCCGCCGAAAGTTCCTTTATCGGTAACCTTCAGGGAACGGTCCGGCTCATTGCGGATCGGGTGTCGTGGTGACGATCGAGAGGCCTCTCTTCTTATCAGCTCCGGCTTCTTTCCACGCGGCAGGATTTTCAACGTTCGCGGCGCCAGTTGCTCCGGTGTAAACTGCCGCAAATGCTCGCCCGCATAACCGCAGCCGCGGTCCTCACGTTCTGCTCCAGTCTCGCCCCAGCCCAGGCAACCTCGCCCTCCGATTCAATGTTCCGTGGCGATCTCGCCCACTCCGGTGTCTACCCAGGCCCCGCGCCCAAATCCATCGATCACGTGGTTTGGCAATTCAAGACCTTCGGCCACGTTGTCTCCTCGCCCGTCGCGGCGAATGGCATGGTCTACATCGGCAGCGACGATCACTTCGTCTACGCCATCGATGCGCTGAAAGGGACCGCTGAGTGGAAGTTCGGCACCGACGCCGCCGTCCGCAGCACTCCTGCCGTCGCTGGCGGCTCGGTATTCGTTCTCAGCCTCGATGGCAACCTCTACGCACTCGATGCCCGCTCCGGCAAGCTACAGTGGAAATTCGCGACCGGCGGCGAAAGCCGCATGAGCGCTCCTGGCCTCTACGAAATGCAGCCCGCCCTTGAGGTCATGCCCGATGTTTGGGACTTCTTCCTCTCCTCACCCGCCGTTGACAACGGAACCGTCTATTTCGGCAGCGGTGACCATCACGTCTACGCTGTCGATGCGCTCACCGGCCGGCTCCGCTGGAAGTTCCTCGCCGGCGACGTTGTCCACTCCTCTCCCGCCATCGCCGACGGTACCCTCTACATCGGTTGCTGGGATGGCCTCCTCTACGCCCTCAACGCCCACACCGGCCAGCTCCTTTGGAAGTTTGTCTCAGGCGCCGACCCTACCCGCTTCATGCAGGGGATCCCTGGTTCGCCCGCCGTCGCCTCTGGCATCGTCGTCTTCGGCAGCCGCGACAACTTTATCTACGCCCTCGACAGCCGCTCCGGCAAACAACTCTGGCGCCAATCCAATCACAACTCGTGGGTCATCGCCTCTCCTGCCATCCGCGACAATGTCGTCTATATCACCACTTCGGACTCGATGCTCTTTCGCGCCCTCGACCTCCAAACCGGAAACCCGCGCTTCGATGTACCTTTCCTCGCCTACAGTTTTTCGTCCCCCGCAATCGCCTCCGGCCACGCCTACTTCGGCTCCTTCGATGGCAGGTTTTACGACATCGACCTCTCGTCACACAAGATCGCCAGCCAGTTCCAGGTTCAGGATGGCCGCCGCTTTCCGATTCTGCTCACCCCGGATGGCCATCTCAACACCGGCGTGATCTTCGGCCCCAACGGTCCTGACGGAAAGCCGAATAATACGATCGACGCCAATGTGGTTTCGATTGATCGTCTCCTTCACTTAGGCGGAATTCTATCCAGCCCATCAGTCTCGAATGGCGTCGTGTATGTCGCCAGCGCAGACGGCTCCGTCTACGCACTTGACTAAAGCCGGTCTCATAAACCTCAGACGGATAGTAAGGGGTACCTCTGCCCCCCCCACCGAAGCGGGGCTAACGGTCCCAACCGAAGCCAAAGCGCCATCTATGTGACCGCCGCGCTGCCCCCCGGCGTCCCGCAGGAACGCCTGCACCGCAGAAGCCGACACCTCTCTCAGACCTCGCGACACCCGGCAACACCTCAAATGTGGAAAATCTGTCAAGAGCGCGACTCATAATCCAAAGTAATGACCTAACATTCCACGCTGGTTGCACGCCAACTTACGCGAAGAAAGTTGGCAGGTTTATTCTGCGAACTTGGTATTCTGATAATAGGGGGAGAAATACTTTCCTCCACCCAAAGGATGGCGCCACTTGCACCCGGATTTTATAAACTCCCAAACTCTTAACCCTAAGCCCTGGAACTGGTCTCATAAACCTCCAACCACCGAAATGTAGCGGGTGGGACCCGCCATCGAAGCGGGGCTCATGCAGTCCGCCGAAGCCACTGCGCTGTATATGAGACCAGTTATAAACTCAGCCAATGACTCATCCGAACCCACGAGTGAATCAATGATAGGCGCCAACACATCATTCGCAAACGGCAATGCGTCATTCGCACGCGCAACCCTTCTGCCTTGCTATCAATCAACTGGCCCCGTCGCAAGCACCAATGACTTATTCAAATGCGTCAGTGAATCAAGAGCGCTCGGCTACGAAATGACTCCTTCCGTATCAGATAAGCGAGGTCACAGAAGTACCGCACCACGCAACTCATACAAAACAAGTCAACTTCAGTTTTTTCGCGAGAAATTTTCCCGGAATGCTGCTCAGCCGGCAATCTCGACCGGTTTCACAATCACAATGAGCTCCGAGGTTTTATAGTGGATTTTGGAAGTCTACCCCGGAGACACGCCCTGCCCTGCGACGACCTCAGAGACTGGATCAAGCTCCTCGACAAACACGGCGAGCTCAAACGCATCCGCGAAGAAGTCTCGCCCCACCTCGAAATCGCCGAGATCACCGACCGCGTCAGCAAATCCGGCTTCGACCGCAGCTCCAAAACGAAGCCCGGCGGCGCAGCCCTCCTCTTCGAAAACATCAAAAACCACCCCGGCGCCCGCATCCTCATCAATCAGTTCGGCTCCGAACGCCGCATGAAGCTCGCCCTCGGCCTCGATCCCGACCGCGGCTCCCTTGACGCAATCGCCGGCCGCATTCGCGCCCTCCTCGAAATCAAATCGCCCGAAGGCCTTCTCGAAAAACTAAAAATGCTCCCCCAACTGGCGGCCATCGGCAATATCTTCCCTAAAACCATCTCGCCAAAAGACGCCCCCTGCAAGGAAGTCATCCTCCGCGAAAACTTCTCGCTCGACCAGTTCCCCGTCCTCCAGTGCTGGCCCCTCGATGGAGGCCGCTTCATCACCTTGCCCTGCGTCATCACCCGCGACCCCAAAACCGGCAAGCGCAACATGGGCATGTACCGCATGCAGGTTTATGACGGCCAAACCACCGGCATGCACTGGCAGCGCCAGAAAAATGCCGCCGAGCATCTCCGCGATCGCCTCCGCGCCACCGCGCCAGATGCCGCTGCCCGCGTCTCAGCGATGGCTGAAACCGCCGGAGGCACGGCGAACTTCGCCCCCACCAACCTCGATCCCGCCAACAACCGCCTCGAAGTAGCCGTAGCCATCGGCACCGATCCGGCAACCACTTTCTCCGCCATCGTGCCCGCGCCGCCGGAGGTCGAAGAGTTCCTCATCGCCGGCTTCCTTCGCGAAGAGCCGGTCGAGCTGGTCAAGTGCGAAACCGTCGACCTCGAAGTCCCCGCCCACTCTGAAATCATCCTCGAAGGCTACGTCGCGCTCGACGAACTCCGCCCCGAGGGCCCCTTCGGCGACCACACCGGCTTCTACACCGCCGCCGAGGACTACCCCGTCTTCCACCTCACCTGCATCACGCATCGCCACGACCCCATCTACTCCGCGACCATCGTCGGCAAGCCGCCCCAGGAGGACGCATGGATGGGCAAGGCCGTCGAGCGCATCTTCCTTCCGCTCTTCCGCCTCACGCTGCCGGAGATCGTGGACATCAACCTGCCCATCGAAGCCGTCTTCCACAACCTGATGATCGTGTCGATTCGCAAAAGCTACGCGGGACACGCGCGCAAGGTCATGAACGGCATCTGGGCCATGGGCCAGGCCATGTTCACCAAGTGCATCGTCGTTGTGGACGAGGACTGCGACGTCCAGAACCTGGCCCAAGTCACCCTCCGCGTCGCCAACAACATCGACCCCGAACGCGACATCCAGTTCACTCTCGGGCCCATCGATTCTCTGGATCACGCCTCGCGCCTGCCCAACTACGGCAGCAAGATGGGCATCGACGCCACCCGTAAATGGCCCGCCGAAGGCTTCCACCGCCCCTGGCCCAAAGAAATCGTAATGGACGCTGCGACAAAATCCCGCATCGACGCGCTCTGGAAAAGGCTCAGCCTCCAGGACTAGCCACGCGGCTAAACGCCCTTCGCACCAGGATATTCGCTATGCGGCACCGTGAGGCGGGGATTGAAGCGGAGATAATCCACCTCATGCGGGAGTGCCCACGAATCGCCGTCACCGGCGCAATCTCTCGCAGCCGGTCCAGAATGGCCGCGTCGCCCACATCGCCCGCGTGCAAAATGTGCTCCGACCCAGCCAGCGCCGCTCGAGCTTCCGCCCGCAGCAAACCGTGCGTGTCGGAAATGACGCCAATGCGCATCAGTCGCCGGCTCCCAGCGATCGGCGGCTCACTCCGCCGTCCGCAACTCCAGCCTCACCAAATTTCGCACGCTCCGCGCCGGTCGTTTGTCCTCCGTCACCACCAGCCGAAACGGCCCTGCTTTATCCAGCGGCTTCCCATCCATCGCGTCCGCCACCAGCACCATTCCCGGATGAAACTCCGGATCGATCTCCCCCAGCGCCACCACGCTCACATACCCGTCCGCACCCGTCGCCACCACGTAATCCGCCATCACTTTTCCCATCAGGTCTTTTCCGCGCGGCACTCCCAGATGCGCCAGCAGATCCACCAGCGGCACCCCCGAGTACGTCTCATTGGCATTCGTATGATGATCGAAAATTGTCACGGTCGTCTGCGGATATTCCTTCAGGGTCGCCGCCGTGAATACCCCCCGCAGCCCACCTGCCCCAACAATCGTAAGCGTATCCGCCCTGGCGGCCGCCGCTTCGCCCGCGCCCTCAGCGTGCGGTTTCTCCACCGTGCTTTCCAGCGGCACCGCAGACGGCTGAATCGGAGCAGTTCCGGGAATCACCCGCACCGGTCCGCTCGTTGGGCCCGGCACAAGCGTCACCGTCACCGTCTGAGGCTTGTCGGCCACTGTGATCGTCTGCTCCGTCGTCGAAAATCCCTTCGCAGTTACGTGCAGCTGGTACTTTCCGGCCGTTATCCCCAGCTGCGCACGCCCATGCTCATCGGCTATCAGCTGATCCCCCGCAGGACTCCCCGGTGTTACTCGAATCTCTGCCCCGGGAATCACCGCGCCCGACGAATCTGTCACCATAACCGTCACCGGTGTGTACCCTGAAGCCTGCCCCCACACCGCCCCGGTCGCGCACAGCAAAGCCGCCAGCCCCATTCGCTTCAGACTTCCAAATCTCCGCATCGCCATGTAGGCACCTCTTTTGACCTCCATCGTAATCCCCGGCCCGGAAATCTCCACTCCCCATAAGCCGCATTCCATCTAAACTGTAGTCATCATGCCCCACCTTCAGGACCAGCTCGACGAGATCACCACCCAGACCCGCACCCTCGTCCAGCCCGAGCGCCTCGCCATCGGCGAGCGCGCCATTGAAGAGCTCTTCCGCTCCGGTATCGAAGATCGCCTGCTCCCCATCGGCGCCAAGGCACCCGCCTTTGCCCTGCCGGACTTCTCCGGCAAAATCGTCCGTTCCGCCGACTTGGTGGCCCTCGGCCCGCTCGTCATTAATTTCTTCCGCGGCCGCTGGTGCCCCTACTGCGTTACCGAGCTCGAAGCGTGGCGCGACCTCTACCCCGCCCTCCGCGAACGCGGAGCACTGGTCGTCGGCATCTCGCCCCAGAACCAGCGCCAGAGTGACTTCACCGCGGGCCAGCACGCCATCCCCTTCCCGCTCCTGGTCGACGCGGGCTGCGCTGTCGCCGAACAATTCGGCCTCGCCTGGACACTCCCCGACTATCTCCGCCGCTACTATCGCGGCATCCTCCTCAACATCCCCTTCATTAACGGCGAAGAAACGTGGAAGCTCCCCCTGCCCGCGACCTATGTCCTTGCGCCTGACGGCAAGGTCCTCTACGCCGAGGCGCACGCCGACTTCCGCGTCCGCCCCGAGCCCGAGGAGGTACTCCGCAGCCTCGTCGAGGTTCCCGCCAAACGCGGCGTTCGCTCGTTGAGGTGAATCCCGGACCGGCTAACGGCGTCGTTGTGCAATTGCGATTGTAGACATGCCTTACGCCGCTACCCTTCTTTCGTCGGGCCATCCAGCGTGCTTCCAGCGCCTGTCTGGCTCTTTTCCATCCGAAAGACACGACCAGCGCGTGTTCCAGCCAATTCATATAACCCGAAGATCGCATCCTGCTTCTCGGCGAAGTACGGACGGTTGAAGATCTTGAAGCTCGCGATACAACACGGCTTCAATCCATGCGCGCCACCCCTCTTCATGGCTAGCCCAGCATGCTGCCTGCTTAATGATCGGCTATCTGCACGACGCATACGTTAGAACGTGATCTTCAATGCCGCCTGCATCACCCGTGGCGCGTAGGGTCCGATACCGGTGATTTGTCCAAAATTTCCGTCCGTGGGATTATTGTCCGGAGAGCCGTAGCTCGGAGTATTGGTGGCGTTGAACATTTCCCAGCGGAACTGAGTTCTATAGACTTCCCGAAAACTGAAATTCTTAATGAAGGAGAGATCCATGTCTCGAGCCGGAGGCGACTGAATGAAGAACTTCGGTGAGTTTCCTGGAGTGCCTATCTCATTCTGGGTGAACGCCGCCTGGTTAAAGTAGTTGTTGATCCAGTTACTTTTGCCACCACTGCGAATCTTGTACGACTGACCGGGGACCAGGTCGGCCCGGTCCTGGCCCTCGTCATAACCGGAATTATTATTACCGTTGCCGCCGTTGATGGTGAACGGCTCGCCCGACTCTGCGGTATAAATCGCACTGATTTCCCACCCGCCCAGAACGTTCTTCGTGAAAGCACCGCGCCCTGCAAATGTGGGCGCCTGATAAAGGCCGTAGCTTACCCAAACAAACGGAACGTTCAGGCTGGACGGCCCTTTGTCGTGTCCGATATCAAACGGATCGCTGACGCTGGATTCGAAATCCGGATCGCCGGAGCCCCCCACATCCGTCGTTTTGGACCACGTAAAGTTCGACTGGAATTGAATTCCATGCGAAAACTTGTGTTCCACACCGGCCTGGAGCGCACTATAGCTGGCGGTTCCCCCGTCCTGCACCTGAATGATTCCACCGAATGCAGGATTGAAACGTAACCCGCGGTTAGGATCGGGCTGCCCAGGAGTACCGGGGTTGCCCGGATTGCGATCCACAGTCGTCGCCTGATGGTAAGACTCACTGCCGACGTAGGCCAGATGAAGCGCCAGCGCTCTAGTGAATTGTTGTTCCAGCGACAGGTTCCAGCTCTGCGTCACTCCTAGTTTCAAATTCGGAATGAAAGTAGCGGGAACACCTGTACCGTTGCCGAAGGTTGAACTAGCCGGTGGATCCTGTTGCGGCCCCGCAAACGGCGGAAAAGGGCTCTTACCCGGCGTCAGGTCCGGGCCCCCGCCAAAGTTAGCCCATGGATTGTCAAAAGGCACATAGAGAGTAGTGCTCGAATTAGGGCTGTATCCGGGGGAGAACGGTGCTACATCCCACACCCTCTGATAGAACGCATCTTCCATAGGAGTCGTGAACACCCCGAAGGCCGACCGCACCACTGTAGCAGGACGGATAGACCATGAGACACCTATACGTGGCTCGAAGTATGTATAGCTTGCATCGTAGAGGGTATCGGTGATGCCGGTATCGCCGGGAAAGACCAGGCCCAGCGGTGCATTGGGGAAGCGGGTGCTCTGTTGCCCCGGAATATAGTCGGCCCCACGTCCACCGGCAACGTGCGCCGGACTATTCGGATCCCAGCGGACGCCGAGGGTTGCCGTCAACTTCGGCCGGATCTTGTACTGATCCTGCGCGTAGGCGCCAAACATCCATTGCGATGTAGCTCCGGCTTCACCAGCTCCCTGGAAGAGGCTATCCGCCTTTCCCAGCAGAAAGTCGGCGAAGGGCACTCCGTTGTCATATTCCCCGTTGAATCCGATGACTGGGCTTTCCTCGAACAGCGACGCTTCAGTATGGTGCCGATGGAACAAGTCCACTCCGGCGGAAATGGTGTGCGGTCCCACCGTCTCGGTAAAGGTTTCCGTCCCGCTGAAGTCGCGGCGCTTGGTGTTATCCGGATTGCTGGAGAAGGAAACAAATCCGGTAGGCGGTAGGTAAGGGCTGGTGGCTCCGCCCGCAACGACATTGAGGTCCTCGATATAGCACGCGTTGGGAGGATCGGCGACGTTGATGAATTGCGACAGGCACAGCGGTTTTCCGCTCGAGTTAGGAATGGCCGTGCCTGTGTGGAAATCGTAGCTAATATAACCTAAAGCGAAGGTATTTAGGGTCTTGGCGTTGATTGCCCAGGTATGGTTCACAACCTCGTTCAGGTATACGCCGTTCGCCCCCAGAATCGCCGCCAGAATGTTATTGGGCAGGGTCTCGCTCGGCTGGTTGTAATCATTCTGAAAACTGCGAACAAACATGCGCTGCTTATCGTTCACCGTATAGTCCACCCGGGCCGTCAACTCGTTATAGAAGGTGGGTTGAGTGGGCAGAGCAAAGTTTGTCAGTCCCGTCTGAGGATTCTGGCCCAGAGGCAGATACTTGAGCAGACCCTCGGCTCCGGGGCTGTAGAGCGATGGATCGATCTTATTGTTGACAAAGGGTGGGGGCAGGACGATCGGTGCGGGGTTGCCATTCTGGTCTGTAACGGAAAGCAGCGCCGAGAAGTCTCCGTTCCTCTCGGCCTGGGTCGGAGTGTAAGTAGTATTCGTTTCGGACGTGAGGCTTTGCCGTGTTCCCTGGTAATTCGCGAAGAAAAATAGCTTGTCCTTCAGGACAGGACCTCCAACAAAACCCCCGAATTGATTCCGCTTGAGAGGATCCTTTAGCCCGCTGAAGGGATTTTTGGCATTAAAAATGTCGTTGCGGATGAACTCGAAAACCCCGCCATGAAATTCATTGCTGCCGGACTTGGTTTGCACGCTCACCACCGCCGATGGAGCAAAACCGTTGCGGGCATCGAAGTTGTTAGAGATCACCCTGAATTCCTGGGTCGCGTCTGGATTTGGAAAAGGTAGAGACAGAAGCGTATAGGTGTCCATATTAGAAACGCCGTCTAACAGGTACCAGGTACTGCCCTGGCGCTGGCCGCCGGCCGACGCGCCGGACTCATTGGGGAAAGAGTTGGTCGCTTGCAGTGTCGAAGCCTGGCTGTTGAGCTCATTAGTCACCCCCGCGGAGAGGAAGACCAGGGTTCCGGGGTCGCGCCCATTGAGCGGCAGATCTTTAATCGTCGCCTCGTCGACTACCTGGCTGAGTTCGGCGGTCGTGGTGTTAATGAGTTCGGCTCCGCCAGTCACCGTGACAGTGTCCGAGGCCCCGCCCGGCTTCAGTGCGAGGTTGAGGGTTGCGGATTGACCGACGGTCAGTTCCACTCCAGTCGTTACCAGAAGAGAAAATCCGGCGCTGAGAGCGGTTATTTTGTAGTGTCCGACAGGCAGGGAGTTAAAGGCGTAATCGCCGGCGCTGTCGCTTTCCACCGTGACCGTGAGATCGGTTGCGAGGTTTTGCGCCGTCACCTTGACTCCCGGCACCACGGCTCCGCTTGGATCTGTGACGGAGCCAGACAACCTGGCGCTGGTCGCCGATTGCGACCTGCCGAGCGTCGAATTCATCAGAGTAAGGCAGATTGATGCGCCCACCGCGACGACTCTTAGTGACAGCTTGATATCACGGGACAGTAAGCCTGCGATTGTTCTCACGAAACGCCTCCTCGATCTTTGTTCATCACTTCCGCTAACGGCTTCCTCGGCGCCGGGAGCCAATCCGACAGAATCACCACCAGGCGGGAGGTAGAAAACTACCGGCTCGAGCCCTCGGGTGCCCGATTGCGCACCAATGTACGTTAGCGGTAACGCCACGCGCAAGAGGTTTTTTGAGGAAAATTTTTAAGTGACTGTTTTTTTCGGTTTATTTGAAGCAATCCGGGCGGCCCATCTCCCTAGAGTTGCCCGCATCAACAAGGGACCGGCACCGCTAACGCCGCGTTGCCCAGCAATCGCGACAATCAGGCCGGAGTCGGGAATCCGTAACCGCTGGCGACGAAGTCCTGCAACATCCTTGCTGAGGGCTCCCATTCCCCAACTGCGGGATAGAGTAGCAAGGCCTTGCGGGCAGCCTCGACTGAACCTGTCGTCGCGGCATCGATTGCCGCTCTCTCATAGGCCTTGACGGCCATCACCAACCCGCGGACCTCTTCGGGAAGGCATCCGCAATTCTCCGGAACGACACCGTCCCGGGAAATTGCGCAAGGTGTTTCGACCACATCTTCATAATCCAGATCGGAAATAGCCCCGTGGTTACGAACATTCACAACCACTCTGCGCGGTTGTTCGCTCGATAGCGCGTTCATCACGTCGAGAGCGATTCGATGGTATCCGGTCGCAGCCCGAAACGGATCTTCCGTAAGCGAGGTCGATTTGTCGAAGGCAGTGCCGGCGCGCGTCTCCAGCTGCATGTAGGAACCGGAGCGCTGGTTCAGATAATCGGCATAAATTCCAAGGGCGCGCGTCTCACCGTCAGCGGCAAGAGCGAGGATAAGCGTGCGGTAGAGCTCTTCGTTGAGCAATCTCAGCTCCGCGCCCCTGGTCGTTTGAGCCGCCAGCTGATTCGCGAGGGCCCGTCTGCGGCTGTAATAGAAATAGAGATACTCAGTCGGAATCAGCCTCAGGCTCCGCAACAGCTCCGGATCGAACAGATCGGCCTGATACAGGCTTCGTAGCGCAACATCGTCGGCCAGCAACCTCGATGTCACATCTTCGCCGCGCAGCAAGACGCGACGCACCCAGCCCAGATGATTCAAGCCAAGGTAGTCACAATGAACCTGTTCGGGCGGCGCACCCAACGCGAGGACAATGCGGTGGAAGAGTTCCGTCGGCGTATCGCAGATTCCGATCACCCGCGCCTGCGTGTGATGAGTAACAGCCTGCGTAATCATTCCCGCCGGGTTGGTAAAGTTGATCATCCACGCGCCGGGGCTGAGGCGCTCGACCATTCTTCCGTACTCGATCGCCACGGCCGCATTGCGCAGCCCCATAGCGAAGCCGCCGGGGCCGGTTGTCTCCTGTCCCGGATAGCCGTTCTTAATGGCAATCCGCTCGTCTATTTCGCGAGCGGGCATGCCTCCCACGCGAAATGCGGTCAGAACAAATGAAGCGCCATCGATGGCGTCCTCCGCGCAGGTGGCGACCCGCAACTTCAAATCCCCACCATCTCGCGCGATGATGGCATTTCCCAGCCTGCACATCAGCTCCGCGCGTCCCGCGTCCGGGTCATAAAGGACCATCTCCTCGATTCCGAGTTGTCGGCGCGATTCATTAACACCGAAAGCGACGAGCGGCGTTCTTACGCCGCCGCCGCCAATCAGCGCCACTTTACGGTTGGGCATAAGCCGCCTCCAGTTCCGCACGGTGTGCGAGGCTGTTCAGCGCCCCGGCTGACCGGGTTGCGAGCGCCCCGCAAATAGCTGCCCTGCGCAACGCCTCCAGCGGACTCGTTCCGTCGAGCAGTGCATCGATCAGACCCGCGTCAAATGCATCCCCGGCCCCGGTCGTGTCCACTACTTCCACTTTCGGCGGGGCTACGCGCAGCATTTTCCCGTCTATGTGCATGGCCGCGCCATCCGCCCCCAGCTTCACCACCACATGCGTAAAGCCAAGCTCTTCGAGGCCCAGCAACACTTCCTCGGGATGCTTTCTGCCAGTCAGGTACTCCGCCTCTTTGCGGTTAGGGAGGAAGTAGTCGATCTCCCGGCAAGTTTGAAGGTTTTCCGGTTCCAGATACCACTGTGGCTGCCATCCCACGTCGAGCGATACCGTACAACCCGCACCTCTCAGCCGGGGCAGAACCGCGCGCGCAACCTGTCTCTGGATCGGCAGAGCGAAGTGCACATGCGCGGCATTTTGTAACTGCTCCAGCAGGGCCGGAGCAGCGAGGTACTCACTCAGCCTTTCGTTGCTGCCGGCATAGCTGTAAAGAGATCGCTCGTCTCTCACCGAGACGCTGACGGTCACTCCAGAACTCCCTTCCTCGTGCTTGAGCCAGTTACTCGTTACGCCAAAATCCTGGAAGCGCTGCTTCATCCAGGCACACTCCACATCGCCCACAACACCCAGGACCGCGGTGGTCCGGCCGAGCCGCCCCAGGCCACAGGCGGTAATCGCTGCTCCCCCGCCCATTTCGCGAAGATAGTTGCGCGTGAAAATCTCTTCCCCAGGCGACGGCCAGTTAGTAAGGCCGGAAAATACGTGGTCAATATAAATCTCACCTGCCGTCATCGCGTCCCAGCGTTTTTTCATGCAGCCACCCGTGCAAACGGCCAGTCGGCTCGCTGGCGCGCCCGTAACAGAAAGATGGTTACACCGGCGAGCAGGAACATGCCTGCTACCACGATGTAACGCGCGCCACTCACGCAAACTATGTAGACCCATCCTGACAATGCGATAAGCGCAGGCATGGGAAACAGGGGCATCCGCCAGGAGTCCGCTGGCTCCCGCTTCTGCCTGCGCAACAGGATCACGGCTACGCATTGCGCGGCAAACTGCAGCAGGGTCTGAGTGACGATGAGCGCGGTGATCAGGCTCTGCAGGCTGAAGAGGCAGGCTGCCGCGGAACAGATTCCCATCCCCAGTACCGAGACGTACGGGAATCGCCCCTTCGCATGCAGCCTTCCGAACACGGAAAAGAACTGCCCCTCGAGCGCGGCGGCATAGGGAATGCGCGAGTATCCCAGCAGGATTGCGAACACTGAGCCGAAGGAGGCTATCAATATGAGGACGGCAATCCATGTCCCGCCCGCCCTGCCGTAAACGTGAACCATGAAGTCCGCCACGATAGCCTGAGAATGCATGGCTTCGCGCCACGGCAGAACACCCAGGATGGAGATATTCATTACCAGATAAATACCTGCCACCACGACGATCGAAAACAGAATCGATCGCGGGATCGTCCTCCGCGGCGCTACGACCTCATCGCCGATCAGGCACACGTTGTAGTAGCCGCCGTAGTCGTAGAGCGCGATCAGCGTCGAGGCCCCCAGACCCGCGAAGAACCCATGGTCCAGGTGAAACGCTCCGCGCGGAAAGTCGAAGACCCTGGCGGAATGGAAATGCGTGACACCAGTTCCAATAATCCACGCCGTCGATGCCATCACGATTACAGCAATCCCGATCGAGATGTGAGAAATAGACCGGATGTCGCGATAGAGGAGCCAGGTGTTGATGAGACATACGGCCGCGGCCATGGCCACCAATCCCGCGTGATGAATGCTCGGCAGCAGGTAGCCAGCGTACTGGGTAAAACCGACTGCGCCGCTGGCAATGGAGATCGGCCCCAGCACAATGGCCTGCCATAAAAACAGGAAACTAAATAAGCGTCCGAAGCTGTGCGGGCCAAACGCCTGAAGCAGGTACTCGTACGGCCCTCCGGAACAGGGCATCGCGGAGCCCAGTTCCGACCACACCATCCCGTCGCATAAGGAAATGAACGCACCGAGGATCCAGCCCAGCATCGCTTGCGGCCCTCCCATCGCCGCCAGCGCTAGCGGGATCGTGAGGAAAGGTCCAACACCAATCATATTCAGCACGTTGGCCGAAGTGGCGCCCCAGAATCCAACCTTGGCCGGGACTTCCATCCGATCGGGCACGCGGACATTCACCTCTCTTCCGGAATTGGCGTTAGCGCTAACTCTACCACGCGCCCCCCTGCATCCAGAGTTTTTGCAGTCACACTTTATGCGTGGCGATAGAAGATACCCTTCGCAATCGAGAAGTGGTTTTGGTTAGCGTTACCGTTGCCGAGTCCCGCTGATGTATGCTCAGGAGTGCAAACGGAATCGCGTCGGGGGTGCTTCCGGAGTGCTCGGTGGGTGGGATTGAATTGGCGATACGACTCAAAGACATTGCGCGCGACCTGAATGTCTCGGTCATCACTGTCTCCAAGGCCCTGCGCGGCAACACCGATATCAGCGACGCCACTCGCCAGCGCGTCCTTCGGCGAATGAAAGAACTGGACTATCAGCCGAATATGATGGCCCGCAGTCTCGCAACTGGCCAGTCGTTCATTCTTGGACTGATCGTACCCGACCTGCTCAATCCCTTCATGGCAGAGCTGGCAAAATCGCTCGCAGGCACTCTGCGTCAGCAATCGTATGGCTTGATCGTCGCGTCTTCTGAGGAGAACGCGGACGTTGAGCAGTCGGAAATACGCATGATGCTGGCCCGCGGAGTCGATGCGCTCTTACTGGCTTCCTGCCAGCCTTTGCTGCAGGGCTTTTACAGTTTTCACCACCAGGACACACCGTTCGTTCTCCTCGATCGGCCCTTCCCGCATCTGCGTGCCAACTTTGTCGGGAGCGACGACTGCGCCGGCGGCAGGCTGGCCACCGAGCATCTGCTCGTTCTCGGGCGCAAACGCCTCGCGTACATCGGCAGCCCCGATCTCGGCCCCGCCGCCGACCGCTTCCGCGGCTTCCGCAATGCGCTCCGCGATCGCGAAGTCGAGCTCCGTGAAGACCTCATCGTTCCAGGCCCTGCGATCGAGGAAGCCGCCGATGCCGCGGGCTACGAGATGATGCGAAAGCTGCTGAGGCTCCGCTCCCGGCCCAACGGCGTCTTCTGCCACAACGACGTTATCGCTATCGGAGCCATGAAAGCAACTCTGGACGCCGGCCTCTCTATCCCGCGCGACATCGCCTTCGTCGGCTTCGATAATGTGCGTTACTCGAAGTATCTCCCGATCCCGCTTACTTCTGTCGATCAGCGTACCTCGCAACTTGGCGAAACCGCAGCGCAGCTGGCCCTTGATCTTGTCGCGAAGAAGCTGGACAAGCCGCGCAATATCCTGCTGGCCCCGAAGCTGATCGTCCGCCAGTCCACGATCGGAAATGCGGATCCAGGCGAGTTTGCCAACGGGTTGCTGCCGTGAAAGCGCCCTTCCACGCTTCGCAATTTGTGGCGACGAGTGAACGCGGCTGGGAGATCGCGAACAACGCGACTCGATGCACGCGAATGGCCGAGGGTTTGCAACATGTCTCGGAGGATTCGAGCCGGGCCTCCGACTCGGCCCGGAATACACTCGATATTGTAAGGCGAGGCTGGCTGATAGTCGACGATGCGCTGGTCAACATGCGGACGATTGCTGGGCGTTGCTTCACCCTCGTCCAAGCAGAGTCGTGATAAGAACTTCGTTACCCCTCGATCTCCACCTCCGGCAGCCACCCGAAGCGATCAGGGTTGTGGTGACTCAATCACCAGCTCCTGGCCGTCTCGCTTGTAGATCACGCCCGCTTTCATTACAAAATTGACTTTGCTCATAACGGTGATGTCATCGAGCGGATCGCCGGGTACGGCGACAAGGTCGGCGTACTTACCCGTGGCTACTGTGCCGAGTTCGTCCTCGTGGCCGAGTAACTGGGCGGCATTGATGGTGGCCATCTGCAGGGTATAAGCAGGGGGCAGGCCGGCCTTGACGAGATAGATGAAGTCTTCCCAGTTCTGGCCGTGAGGGTAGACGCCGGCGTCGGTGCCGTAGGCAAATTTCACACCGCCCTTGTAGGCGCGGGTGACGGTTTTCATGATTTGCGGACCTACTTCGAGAGCTTTCTTAGCAACGGTAGGAGGATAGGCGCCCTTCTTCGCCTGCTCGGCGACAAACTGGCCGGTGTAGACGGTGGGGCAATAGAAGGTGCCGTGCTCTTTCATCAGCTGGATATCGGCGTCGTCCATGAAGGTACCGTGCTCGACGGAGTCGACGCCGGCAACGACCGAGCGCCGGATGGCCTCGGCACCATGGGCGTGCACGGCTACTTTCATGCCGTAGTCGTGGGCGGTCTCGACGATGGCGCGAATTTCATCTTCGGTCATCTGCGGGCCGGCGCCATTGGTTCCGAGGTCCATGACGCCGCCGGAGGGCATGGCTTTGATAAGGTCCGCGCCTTCCTTGTAATGGAGGCGGACGACCTTCCGCGCTTCATCGGGGCCGTTGAAGATGGATTGGAGCGGGCCGGGGTCGCCCTGGAGATCCATGCTGAGGCCATTCGTATGGTCGGCGTGGCCGCCGGTGGTGCTGATGGCAGGGCCGGCGGTAAAGATGCGCGGGCCGATGACGGTGCCGGCGGCTACAGCTTTACGGAGGGCAACGGTATCGTAGTCCGTGTCGCCCACATTGCGCACGGTGGTGAAGCCGGCCATGAGCGTGCGCCGCGCGTAGAGGGTGGATTTCAGCACCTCATCGGCAAAGTTGGTGTGGGCGGCTTCCGCGTAAGTGTTCTTACCGAACTGGTCGTCGAGATGGACGTGGTCGTCGATCAGGCCAGGCAGACAGGTTGCACCGGCTAAGTCGATGACGGTGGCGCCCGCGGGACTTTGCGTGCCTGACTCGACCTTGTCGAACTTATCGGCAACGATGAAGACCGAGGAGGGACCTAACATTTTGCCGGCCGCGCTGTCGAAGAGTTTTGGGCAGTGAATCACGGTGAGGGGAGCTGGCGTAGCGGCGACAGAGGCCTCCTGCGCCCAGGCCGTTGCAAGCGGTGCAAAAGCAAGCAGGACGGCCATTCGACCAGGATGAAGGATCGGGGCCATGAGTAACTCCTCCTATTTCCACAACAAGGCTGCGTTTTAGCTACTCGGTTGTTTTCGCCGGCAATAACTTTGTTGCCTGTTTCAGGAGGCTGGCTTCGCGCTCGAGTGCGGCGGCAACGCGGGTAATCTGCTCGTCAGCCTCAGACCACTTCTTCTGCTCGATAGCTTCGCGGACTCCGGGCATGGTTTTGACGCCATAGCCTGTATAGAAGCCTGGAGCGTAGAGAAGATGCTGGAACCATGGCCGATTGGGCAATCCTCGCTCGTCGGTGAGCAGGCGTTCGCTGGTGATCAGGTCGGGATTGAGCTCCGGCGGAGCCGTGCCGCCGGCAGCGGTGAAGGCCTGGTCGAAAGATTTGGCGGCATCGGTCAGGTCGTCGGATGCCTGATCGAGAGGAGCGAAATTGAGATAGGGAGGAACAGGTTCGACGGGCGGAGGCACCATGTGCTTTTTGGGGTCGTAGAGGGCCTTATAGACACCGTCGGATATCTCGAGGTTGCGCTCCTTTGTCTCGTCGCGTTTGTCGGTGGCGAGGGTTTTGAGCTGAGTAATGTAGAGGTGAACAGTATCGGCAAGGTCGGTGAACTGGTAAGGCAGAATATCGGCGTCGGCCATGCGCATGACCATGGTGCCGGCGGTCTGCGCGAGGGCGCGTCCATAGCTGAAATCGGTATCGAGGAAGTGGGTGTAGTAGTAGAAGTCGTCGTAGATAGAGTGATACTGGCCGCCTTCGTCTTCGCCGCCATAGCCCAAATTGACGCTGGCCACGCCGAGATGGTCGATGAAAGCCGTGTAGTCGGAGCCAGAGCCGAGGGCGGGAATTCGAGAATCGGACCGGGAGCGAATCTCAGTGCGGGCTTGGGCGTTGGCGCGCGAGATCTGGAAGAGGTGGTCCCGTTTCCAGACGGTCATCTTCGTTTCGGGATCCTGGATATCTTTCGCGACGTCGTTGACGAAATTCTCGAGGGAGTGGGAACCTTCGACAAATAAGTAACCGCGGCCGTTACCATCGGAGTTGAAGTAAGCGACGGCATGCTGCTTGAGTTCGTCGGCATGGGTCTCCACCCACTCCGTCGACCCCAGCAGGGCAGGCTCTTCACCATCCCAGAAGCAGTAGATGATGGCGCGCGAGGGCTTCCAACCCTGCTTGAGCAAAGTGCCGAGGGCCCGCGCTTCTTCTAACTCGGGACTGGCGCCGGAGAGGGGATCTTCAGCGCCATTGACCCAGGCGTCATGGTGGTTCCCGCGAATGACCCACTGGTCAGGATATTTCGCGCCGGGAATGCGGGCAACGACGTCATTGAGAGGTTTGCGGTCCCAGTTGAAGCTCACAGCTAAGTGGGCCTTTGCCGTGCTAGGTCCCACGTGATAAGTGAAAGGTAAGCCGCCGCGCCACTCCGGAGGAACGGTTTCACCGCCGAGCGCCTTGAGGAAAGGCGTGGCGTCCGCATAAGAGATGGGCAGGACCGGAATCTTTGTGATGGTCTGCACCTGGTCGATAGGGATGAGCTTCACGCCCTCGAGCGCGCCCACTCCAGGAGTTTGGGGGTCGCCTGGGTAAATGGGCATGTCCATCACGCTGCCGCGCTGCGCGCCTTCCGGCGGCCGCATTGGGCCCTCAGGATAACTATCGCCCTGGAAGTAGCCGTCTTCACGCGGATCGGAGTAAATGAGGCAGCCGACCGCGCCATGCTCGGCAGCGACTTTGGGCTTAATGCCGCGCCAACTGGCGCCGTAACGGGCAATAACAATGGCTCCTTTGACGGAGATACCCATGCGGTCGAGGACGTCGTAGTCTTCCGGGCGGCCATAATTCACGTAGACGAGCGGGGCAGTTACATCGCCATCGCGGGAGTAGGCGTTGTAAGTGGGGAGTTGCTCGCTGGTCTGGTTGGATGTGGGATCGATGCTGAGGGCAGGCTCCTGCAGTGTCGCAGTGAATGGGATAGGGCCAAGCAGCTCCAGCTTTCGCGACTTTGGCGTTGGGAAGAGAGCCGAGAAGGTTTCGATCTTTGCGTCCAGTCCATAGGACTGTAACTGAGCGAGGAGCCATTCGGCGTTGTCTTTGTCGTAGGGCGAGCCCACGTGGTGCGGACGTGCGGAGAGGCGGCGCATGTTTTCGCGAATATGGTCGCGATCGGGCAGGTCGCGGAATTTCTGCTCCCAGCTGACTTCAGTTGCCGAGTCCTCGGCGGTATAGCCACGCAGCGGATGACCGGCGTCGACGGCGTGAGCGGCAAGAGCAAAAAGGCAAACAGCAGCGACAGGCAGGCGCATAGGGTGGAACCTCAAAAGGGGCGGTGAGCAGGCTGCGGGGGATAAAACAGATTGTGCGATTGAAACACTATAGCGTATCGATCCTGATTCGCAGAGCCGGGGTCGAGGCGGGCGAAGATTTCTTTTGCGGGATTCGATCGAGGCGGGGCTACGGGCTTTTGAGATCCGACTGCGCCTTTCGGCGCGGGCCAGCATCTTTTAAGCATGCCTGAATCGGCGGTCGTGGAAACGGGAGCTATCGAAAGCGTGCCTGTGGTGGAGCATTATCGCGACGGGCGATTTTTCAATCCTGGAGTGGCGGAGCACGGCTTTGCGGAGTTTCGAAAGTGGGTGACGAACCGCAAGCCCGGAGCGTGGCGCAAGTGGATTCCTTCGACGCCAGGACCGAAGCCACCAGCGCGAGTGAAAGGAGCGGAGCTGCGCGTGACCTTCGTCAATCACGCAACGGTGCTGTTGCAGACCGACGGCCTTAATTTTCTGACCGATCCGATATGGTCGTTTCGGGCGAGTCCGGTTGGCTTTGCGGGGCCGGCTCGTCATCGCGATCCGGGAGTTCGATTTGAGGATCTTCCGGCGATCGATTGCCTGCTGATTAGTCACAATCACTATGACCATTTCGATGTTTCGACGTTGAGGCGGCTGGCCAGCGCGCACAGCCCGGCGGTCTTCTGCCCGCTGGGGCTGCGAAAGCGGCTTCAAGGACTGGGGTTCCGGGATGTGGTGGAGATGGACTGGGGACAGTCGCAGCGCTGGAATCAGATGCGTGTGCACTGCACGGAGGCGCAGCACTTTTCGGCTCGCACGCCATTCGACCGCAATAAGACGTTGTGGTGCGGGTGGGTGCTGGAGACGCGGCATGGCAACATTTATTTCGCGGGCGACACGGGCTTTGGCGATTTTTTCGCGGCTCTGCGGGAGCGGTTCTTCACGATGCGCCTGGCGCTGCTGCCGATCGGCGCCTACGATCCGGAGTGGTTTATGGGGCCGATTCACATGACGCCGGAGCAGGCCGTTGAGGCGCGAACGATCCTGGGAGCATCCGTTGCGATCGGCATCCACTTCGGGACGTTTGCGCTTGCCGACGACGGCGAAACCGAGCCTGTGGCGCGGCTGGGGGCGGCGTTGCAGGGGCGCCAGGATGCGGAGCAATTCTGGGTGCTGGAAGAAGGCAAAGGACGGCTGGTTCCGTAACAACTACGGTTACATATTACATCTCCGGCGTGTCTCACGCTTCTCGGAGGCACGGCGGCAGCCGCTCTTCACGAACATTGTCGTAACACTGCAGGGCGGTGAAGCGGGTGATGGCCGCGGGAATGCCGACCGCCGTCCAGCCTGGATGGCCGGTGGAGGGATAGGGGCCGCCATGGTTCATGGCGGGGCTGACGGCTACGCCGGTAGGCATTTTGTCGTTGAGGAGGCGGCCGGATTTTCGGCGCAGCAGCGGAGCGAGGCGGTTGTACAGTTCTTCGTCGGCGCCGGTGGTGGACGAATAGATGCTGGCGGTGAGATTTCCTTCGAGGTGGTTGAGGACCTCGAGCAGTTCCTGATCGTTCGCGACGGTGACGGCGAGGACTTCGTTGCCGAAGGCTTCGCGCTGAAACTCGCCGGGGGCGGAGAGGAAGGTTTTCCCTGTAACGCGCAGCAGCGTATTTTCGTGACGATAGCCGGGGCCGTCGATATTTTTTCCTCCAGTGACGATTTCTGCGCCGGCCTTGTGCAGCGCGGCGATGGAGTGGTTGAGATGATCGCGTACCAAACGGGCGAGCATGGTGTGAGGCTCGCGTGTTTTGAATGCAGCGGCCAGTTGGCCGAGGAAAGGCTCGGAGGCGGGCCCGGCGATCATGAAAACGAGGTTGGGGCGAGTGCAGAACTGGCCCGATCCTGCGGTGCAGCTGTCGGCGAGCTCAGTGGCCCACTTCTGTGTGTTCTCTTTCATGCCCTCGGGGAGAAATACGACTGGATTGAGGCTGGACATTTCGAGATAGATGGGGCGGCCGGCCTTGTCCGCCGCTTCCTTCAGAGCAAGGCCGGCGGCTTTGCTCCCAGTGAAGGCGACTGCACCGACACGTGGATCGCTCACCAGCCTCAAGCCTGTTTCCGGTTCGAGGTGGTAGATCATCTGGACCATCGCGGGGGGCAAATTCAGCTTTTTGATCACAGGCAGCGCCATCGTCGCAAGCATGAGAGAGGTGCCGGGGTGGAGAGGATGCGCTTTGGCGATGACGGGATTGGCCGCGGCGATGGCGGCGGCGAAATCTCCGCCGCAGACGGCGTTGTAGGCGAAGGGAAAATTGTTGGGGCCGAAGATGACAACCGGGCCAATGGGACCGAGGCACGAACGCAGGTTGCGTTGGCGGTCGACGGTTACTCTGCGCCACGACCGCTCGCGGGCGGCTGCGGCGGCCTGGCGCAGCTGATCGCTTGTTCGCGGCAATTCCACTTCGGCGAGGCGCGGTTTGGAGGGCAGGCCTGTTTCCTCGTGGGCAAGGTAGACGGGGGCTTTCCAGTTGAGGTCGATGGAGGCGGCGTAGCCGTCGAGGAAGTCCGCGATTTTCTCAGATGGGACCTGTTCTAACTCATGGGCGGCTTTGGTGGCGGCGCTTAGAGCGGCGTCGCAGTCGCTCCACCGGCTGACCGGGACGACGCGATCGATCCTGTTGCCGGTGGAGGGATCCTCGGCCTGAAAGACGGACGCGGCATCAGCTTCGCGCCACTGGCCGTCGATCAGTACGCGTAGTTCGTTCGTCATGTCTCTCCTTCTCGAACCGTCCGGGTTCAGCCGACGGGATTCGGCAGAGTACCAATTCCGTCGATTGTGATGCGAATGTTGTCCCCTGTCTTCAGCGTAAAGGAATCTGGGGGAACGATGCCGGTGCCGGTGAAGAGGAAGCAGCCAGCGCTGAAAGTCTGGTCGCAGTAGAGGTAGGCGACCAGCTCTTCGGGCTGGCGTTTCATTTGGTCGAGAGTGGTATCTCCGGAGAACACGGTCGTCTGGCCGCGCACGATGTTGAGGGTGATGCGGGTGCCTGGCGGCAGTGGCCCGTCCTGGACGAGAATGCCGGGCCCAATGGCGCAGCTGCGGTCGTAGATTTTGGCTTGCGGGAGGTAGAGCGGGTTTTCGCCTTCTATGTCGCGGGAGCTCATATCGTTGCCGATGGTGTAGCCGACGATTTTTCCCTTGGGATCGATGACGAGGACGAGTTCGGGTTCGGGGACGGACCACGTCGCGTCGCTTCGAATGGCTACCGGGGCATTCGGACCCACGACTTTCGCGGGCATGCATTTGAAGAAGAGCTCGGGGCGTTGGGCGCTGTAGACGCGGTCGTAGAAGCTGCCGGCCTGCTCGGACTCCTCCATGCGGGCGACGCGGCTGCGGAAGTAGGTGACGCCTGCTGCCCAGACTTCCTGGCTTTCAATGGGGGCGCGAAGCTTCGAGTGGTCGAGAGGGACCGATGCGGATGCGGCGCGTATGCGGTGGTGGAGAAATGTGTGCAGATCAGGGTGGGTGAGGAGCTTGTCCAGCGATACTTCGAGGCTAATTGCTTTATCGTTGTGCTCAACGATCCAGCCATCCACCATTCGATAGAGAATCAATCTTGCTCCTTCATCTATTGGAGCGCCGGCTGTGGCCGCGGGGCAGGTTCGCGATTCGCGGCGGGCTCCGCGAGAGGCGCTTTGATCGCGCGTCGATATAATAAACGCACTCGCGCGAGATGCCGCCGGCGGCTGCCACCTGGGTTGTACACCCCTGGGGGGGGGTGGTTCGGGATGTGGTTTGTTTTGTTGAAGTTCTGCAGTAACCTTTTTCTTTGGGTACCTGGCGGCCAATGAAAACAGGTCAGTTGGCTCGCGAGTGCGAATGAATCATTCGCATGTGTCAGATGGCATAGCACAAGGCTGAGGGCAAAGCGCGAGTCTTCGCGGAGCCTGGGTTGCTGCGCGCGATTGGACCCTGGCGGGTGGCCTGGCCGGATAGGGCTTGTGTTCGCTCCATGAGCCTGGTGTGACATAACTCGGTGTAGCATGGCTTCTCACCTCCTCTCTTTCAAAGCTGAAAAAGCTGCCCGATGGCAGCTTTTTGTTTGGTCAATGCGCTGAGATTTTCTTCTTTACCCTATAAGTTCAGAATATCAGGCTCGGGGGAGAAAACTGCCAAATTTGTTGGCTCATAAGTCGCCATTTATCAACGGTCGTTACTTTGGGGAAGCGGTGGAAACTTGACAAGAACAGGGTGCGGGGTTCAGGGTACAGCGCTCAGGGTACGGCGTTCAGCGGCCAGGTTATTGGCGCAGAGTTGAGCGCAGCGTGAATACAGGGTAGCGAGGTTAAGCGCGGCACTTCGAGCCTCTGGCCGGATTGCAATAGCAACTTTCGTGTTGGTTGCGAATTAGCTTCGTTCCGGAATTGTGTGCCTGATGGGGGACAGGCCAGTGAGCGTACTTAGCAGCTTTTGTGTTTGCTTTTGCCTTTCAAGAAATCAGGGTCGGCGTTGCGGGCAGGAACAGGCGTGCGACTTGAAGCTGTTTGGATGATTGTTCAACACGAAAGGAGTGAGCTGAACCTGCGCTTCCGTGCGCAGTAGCCTATCGACATCGGCGTAGCTGGTAACGGCTGGGTCGAAAGCTGTCGAGACAACGTACCTCTGTCTTATGACAATGGAGAATGCCGTGAGGCGATCTCTGTCACTGCCAGCGTCAAGGTGGTGGGAGGGCCAGGCTGAGTGATAGGTCCAACACAAGTGAACCGCCGAAGGCGCCGTCACTGCCAAAGAGCCAAAGACGCTGACAGGCTCTAGCCAAAAGGCACGCAGCCGGATGCTCCAAC
>Ga0182012_10000492_pt1 | contig 43972 bp, 32 predicted proteins | sample 612S2SmetaG_FD_120486 | JGI IMG/M metagenome (GOLD analysis project Ga0182012, IMG submission 120486) | Permafrost microbial communities from Stordalen Mire, Sweden - 612S2S metaG | ecosystem: Environmental > Terrestrial > Soil > Wetlands > Permafrost | place: Sweden: Stordalen | collected... | reverse complement strand
TCGAAAAGCTCTATCGTGACGCGAAAATCGGGCGAATCTATGAAGGCACCAGCAACATGCAGCGCGTCACCATCGCCAAAGCCTTGCTCGACCCCGACAAGTAAAGTAACTCATCCTCACCAAGATCCGTCACAATAGAAGTAATGCTGCAAAGATGCGCTAGCTTTCTCCTCGTCCTCGCTTCGTCGTCCCTGCTGTTCGCCGGCGTCGACAAGAAACCCGATCCCACGCCCGATCAAATTCAAGACATCATCAAGAAATTCACCCAGAAGGAATCGGAGTTCGCCAAGGCGCGCGAAAACTACACCTACCGCCAAACCAGCAAGATCTCCGAAACCGCCCCCGCCGGCGGCAGCTACGAAATCGTCGAAGAAGTCTCCTTTGACGACCGCAATCGCCGCACCTCCCACGTAACCCACGCCCCCGTCGCATCTCTGGAGCACATCGTCATGACCGGCGAAGACGAACAAGATCTGCGCAACGTCATGCCCTTTGTCATGACCAACGACACCGCCAGCGAATACAACGTCTCCTACAAGGGCCGCGCCCAAGTCGACGAAATTTCCTGCTACCTCTTCACCATCTCCCCCAAAGAACTCACCAAAGACCGCAAGCGTTACTTCGACGGCGATATCTGGGTCGACGACCAGGATCTCCAAATCGTTAAGACCTTCGGCCGCGCCACCGGCTATCTTAAGCACAACGAAGACCAGCAGTTCCCGAAATTCGAAACCTATCGCGAGCAAATCGACGGCAAATATTGGTTCCCCACCTACACCTATGCCGACGACACCCTCAATTTCAAAGACGGCCAATCCCAGCGCATCAAAGTAGTCGTAAAATACGACCATTACAAAAAGTGGGAGTTCAAGAGCGAATCCAGCATCACTTATGGCAAAGTGGATAGTAGCGAAGCGCCTGCCATTCCGCCGCCGCCAAAACCCAAGAATTGATAGAAAAGCATGACCAGAGTTCTATTCGCAACCCTGCTGCTCCTCGCCAAGGTAACCATTGCGGGCGAAATTCAGCCTACGCACGTTCGTAACTTTGGACGCGTGAGCCAAACCCTGTTCCGCGGCGGTGAACCCACCGACGAAGCCTTCCAAGATCTGAAGGCCCTAGGCGTCAACATGGTCATTGACCTGCGCGAAGATGGCCCCGGGCGCCAATGGGAAAAGCAGACAGCGGAGCAATTGGGCATCCGCTACGCCCACATCCCGCTCTCCGGTTTCACCGCACCCCGCCCAGCCGATATTCAGCAGGCTCTTTCGCTCATTATGCAAGACCCCTCCGCCAAAGTCTACGTTCACTGCTTGCGCGGAAAAGATCGAACCGGCACCGTCATTGCCTGTTACCGAATCCAACATGATGGCTGGGACAACCGGCGCGCTCTCGAAGAGGCCAAAGGCTATGGAATGAGCAGCTTGGAACGCTCCATGCAGTCTTTCATCTTGCATTTCACGCCCCTCCAGCTCCCGTCTCTGACCGCGCCCGGCAACTAGCACACTTCCACAAATCGCCCTATTTTCGAGCTTCGACCCCAAATTCGCGCACTTCACTTATCCCTTGTCGTGGCAACGCCCTTCACTGTGTTTTAATAGGGTGGAAGCTCCACTCTTAGCATGTCGGAATCACGCCTGAATCGGAAACTTAGTCGGGGAATGCGGGAGTTAAAACTCCTTGCCAAAGGTACGGCGGACACCAGTCACCCGATCATGGCGCACATCATTCCGATCCGGCGCTGCAATCTTTCCTGTACCTACTGCAACGAATACGACGATTTCTCCAAGCCCGTCCCTCTCGATACGATGGTCCATCGCATCGAACTCCTCGGCAAGCTCAAAACCGGCGTCATCACCCTCAGCGGCGGCGAACCGCTCCTTCATCCTGAACTCGACTCCATCATCAGCAGCATCCGCAAAAACGCCACCCTCGCCGGCTTAATCACCAACGGCTACCTCCTCACCGCCGACCGCATTCGCAAACTGAACGAAGCCGGACTCGATTACCTCCAAATCAGCATCGATAACGTCATGCCCGACGAGGTCTCCAAAAAGAGCCTCAAGGTTCTCGACAAGAAACTCCAGCTCCTCTCCGAACACGCCGAATTCCACGTCAATATCAACTCCGTCTTAGGTGGCGGCATCAGCACCCCCGAAGACGCCCTCATCGTCGGCAAACGCGCTATGGAACTCGGCTTCACCTCCACCGTGGGCATCATCCACGATGGCGACGGCCAGCTCCGCCCCTTAGCCGACCGCGAACGCGAAGTCTTCCTCGAAATGAAGAAGTTTGAAAAGAAGCACTTCTCGCGCCTCAATTACTTCCAGGAAAATATCGCCAAAGGCCAGCCCAGCGATTGGCGTTGCCGCGCCGGTTCCCGCTATCTCTACATCTGCGAAGACGGCCTCGTTCACTACTGCTCCCAACAGCGCGGCTTCCCCGCCAAGCCTCTGGAACAATACACCGTCGCCGACATCAAACGCGAATACATCACCCAAAAATCCTGCGCCCCCATGTGCACCATCTCCTGCGTCCACCAAATCTCCTACTTCGATTTCTTCCGCGGCGAACAAACGCTCTCCGTCGAACCCATCCCCGCCGAGCGCCTAGTCACAATCAAAACGTCACACTAATTGCTCACAGCGGAGGGCGGCCTTCAGGCCGCGTGGAACTTCAGTTCCGCCGTCCGCCACCTGTTACATTGGCCAAATGCTCCACACCGGTCTAATCGCCGACCCTCGCGTAAAAAAACACGACACCGGCCCCGGCCACCCCGAACAATCCGCCCGCTTCTCCGCCGTCATGAACCGCCTCGAATGGAGCGGCCTCGCCCACGATCTCGTCCGCCTCCCCTCCCGCATCGCCACCGACGACGAACTCGCCTTAGTCCACACCCGCCCCTACATCTCCCTGGTCGACACCGAAGTCAAGCAACACCGCCCCCACCTCAGCACCGGCGACACCGACATCTCCCCCGACAGTGCCGACATCGCCCGTCTCGCCGCCGGCTGCACCCTCTCCGCCGTCGACGCCGTCTTCGCCCGCGAAGTCCAAAACGCCTTCTGCGTCGTCCGCCCCCCCGGCCACCACGCCAGCCAAGCCAAAGGCATGGGCTTCTGCCTCTTCAACAACATCGCCATCGCCGCCCGCTACGCCCGCGCCAAGCACGCCGCCGAGCGCGTATTGATCGTCGATTGGGACGTCCACCACGGCAACGGCACCCAGGACATCATTTACGAAGACGGCAACGTCCTGTTCTTCAGCACCCACCAATCGCCCTGGTATCCCGGCACCGGCGCAGCCAACGAAACCGGCGAAGGCAAAGGCACCGGCAAAATCATCAACTGTCCCTTACCCGCCGGCTCCGGCCGCGCCGAACTCGCCGCCGCCTTTCGCGAACAACTCCTCCCCGCCGCCGAAGCCTTCCACCCCGACCTCGTCCTCATCTCCGCCGGCTTCGACTCCCGCATCAACGATCCCCTCGGCCAGTTCCGCCTAACCGATAACGACTTCAAAGAACTCACCGGCCTCTTACTCGACATCGCCGCCAAACACAGCAACGGCCGCCTCGTCTCCATACTCGAAGGCGGCTACAACCTCGAAGGCCTAGCCCTCGCCGCCGAAGCCCACGTCCGCGCCCTCACCGGCGATGTTTGAATCGGCGGCCGTCCCGAAACGATTTACGATACATCGCCAAACCAAAGTACCCCGAACCTTGTCATTTGACCAAGTCGCTCTAGAGCTGCTAGCCTCGTGAGGATTAGGTCCATATCCTGGGGAGGATTTTGCCAATGCGACTTCAACGGAAACTATCGTCAACCATATTGATTCTTGCGGTGTCTCTCGCCACCGCATCGGCGGCTGTCGTGACATATTCAGGTGAGGACATCATGCCCACCACCACCAGCGCCCATCCGCTCTCTGCGGCAGCGGCAGCCAACTTCGCTGCGGCCGAGGGCACTTTGGGGACGGCCTCGCCGGATCATATTTTGTGGAAATGCAAGCCGGCACTTTAACGTTCACCTTCGCTTCGCCGGTCGAGTCCTTCGGCGCTTATTTCTCCGGCGTCCAGTTCTCTTCGCTGGCGAGTCGATACAGTTTTCCGACGGGACGTCACAGACGATCACTATTCCAGAGACTGGCACCAGCGGTAGCGTCGGAGCCCTTGACTTTGTTGGTTTCACAGACGTAGGCAAGTCAATCACGAGCATCACCATCGACGCAGGAACTTCCACCGACCCCGGCGCTGACTATATTGGTGTGGACGACGTTCAATTCCTGACGGTTCCGAACACCGCCGGCGTCCCAGAACCCGGTTCTATCGGATTGGCTCTTTCCGGATCAATCGCGTTAGCCCTTCTTGTGTTTCGCCGGCGCCGCGCCGCACAAGCCTAAAACGTGGGACTAACGAAAAACGAACAATCCCCTTGATGTTCAGCAAATCTTCGCATCCGGTAAACGCGTAGGGCGGCCATTCTTGGCAGCGCGGCGGCTTTCCAGCCGTCGCCAACGTCCACTTTTTCGCGGAGCCACAGCTTATTCAATCCGGCACCACCGGAGGCTGCGCTGGTCTGTGACATCAGTCAGACCGACCATGATCGGCAAGCTAACAAGTGGCCGACTCGGATGCGGCACAACTCCACCGGGAGTCGAAGGCGAGCCAAAGAGAACTCGTGCCTCAAACATCGCCACCATCGGATTTTCCGCAAGGTAAAGTACTTCGAATGCCGGCGCTCCTGGACGGCCCGGCGAAAATCGACTGGGCGTAGTCGCAGTGTGAGCCGTGGAAAGCGCCTGCGCCAAGAACCTCGGGTCAACAGCTCGATACCATGTGCCGCGAACCGGAATCAGCGACAAACTTCGACAACGAGCGCTATTCACACCGCGCCGATATAGAGAATGGAGATAAGCAAATTCCGGACACCCTCGACGTCACCCGCGAGAATCCGTTCTTCCGGCGTGCCGCCGCCGAGAAGTTGGTGGGGCGTCACCAGCCAGTCCTGGCCGTAAGGAAGCACAGCAAGAATTTCCCTCCGCAACGCCTCGCTTTCATCATTGAGAATGTGCCCGGCAGCCATAATCCTTAGAATACCTCCTCCGTCAGCGATGGAAGAAACCAATCAATTGCTAGCCGAGACTAAACCCTCCTTGGTATGTACCAATGCCTCGTCGCGGCCAACATTCGTAAACGAAAACGGGCAGCAAAACAAGCTAGGAGCTGACTCTATGAATCCGAGCCGCGCCTAGTGGCGCGGCGCCATGCGCGGCCGCGTTTTCTTCGGTCTTCGACCCAACCATGATAAGGAAAATCGTCTGTGTTGTCGTACCCTCTAGCCGAGCCACGACTGGCAAGGAGTGGTTCCTCAACGTATTTTCAAGGAAGCAGTTCTTTTTCCGCTCATTTCGATGAGCCCCCGCAATAGTCAGCCGCTCACGATTCACTAGTCCAACATCCCAACTAAAACAGACAAATAGATTCCAGTCGAAATCAAAGTCTCACCTTCCAACATTCGCTACAGTAGAACCAGGAGGCTGCCTATGGAAATGATGCCGTTAAAACCAGAGCGTAAAGCGCAATTGGAAACCTATGCAAAGGAGCATGGCCAATCCCCTGCCGATGCACTCGATGACCTCCTGGCCGCCCAACTGGAGGCCGAGCAACGCGAATACGACGAAACCGTGCAAGGCGCGTTGCGAGGATACGAAGACGTAAAAGCCGGTCGCACCAGCTCCGCTGAGGACGTCTTTGCATGGCTGCGCACGAAGCATGGCCTTTGAAATCATATATTCTGACGAAGCAAAAAAGAACCTGGACACTATCACGTCTTGGCTGCTTTACGAACGCCTCGCCGGGGAAACCGCTTTGCTCTGGCCGGAAGGCTTACGCGAGAAAATCGACACACTGTCTGAATGGCCGGACCGCTGCCCGCTTGCCCTCGAAAGCAAATCGCTGCCGTTCGAAATGCGCCAATTGTTGTACGGACGCAAACCACGCATATATCGAATACTTTTTGCTATCGACGGAAATACGGTTCACATTCTTTACATCCGAAGGCCGGGCGAAAAGCTCGTGCCTTTGAATTAAAGCGGCGCTCAGCACCGAGCGCTATTCACACCGCGCCGATATAGAGAATGGAGTGAAGCAAATTCCGTACACCCTCGACATCACCTGCGAGAATCCGTTCTCTTGGCGTACCGCCGCCGAGAAGTTGGTGGGGCGTCATCAGCCACTCCTGGCCGTAAGGGAAGCGCAGTAAGAATTTCCCTCCGCAACGCCTCGCCTTCATCATTTAGAACGTGCCCGCCAGCCATAAAGCTTAGGGTCCCTCCTCCGTACGCGATGGAAGGAACCAATCAATTGCGAGCCCAGACTAAACCCTCCTGGTCTGTACCAATGTCTGCTCGCTACAAGCTTTCGAATCGCGGGCAACATTCATACATAAATGAAAACGGGCAGCAAAACAAGCTAGCAGCTGACGCTATGAATCCGAGCCGCGCCTGGTGGGGCGGCGCCATGCGCGGCCGCTCTCTCTCGGGTCTCCGACCCAACCTGCTCCTGCGCAAGTTGGATGTTGGCTTCTGCCAGGCGAATCGTGACCGGCCGAGCGGCCAACCGTGCCCCAACTGCTTCGATGTAACCAATTTCGCTTCTCCCTCGGCAACAACCTCGCGGAAATGCTGGCCAACCATGCCACGGTTCTTTTCCTACCACGCGACTTCTTCCGCTCCCGTCAGAAATTTTAGAATCACGCGTTTCTTTGAAATTGGGTAAGCACCGTTGCTGATCGAGTACGGCTCCTCTTCTTCGTGGGTTGCGTTGCTGTCGATCTGCTTTCCGCCATCACAGCCTAGCGCTTTTGGTCTGCGAGCATAGCGCTGCGCAGAATCGAATTCACGCGACTGATATGGCCCTCTCCCTTCGACTTAAGCCAATCGAGCACGTCCACATCGAGTCGTACCGTGGTAAGCTTCTTCGCGCGATGTTTGGTCGCCAAGAACTCTTCGAACTCTGGACGCGTCATCGCCTTAACCCATTTTTCCGGCGGCAGCGGTCGCGCATCTGGGTCCGCGTTTGGATTCGCCTCAAACGCGCGAATACTTTTTGCGTACGCCTTGCGAATCTCCGGTGTGATCTTAAATTTCGTTTTCTTCGCGATGGTCTTGGTCTTCTTAACTGAACTGTTGGCCATAGAATAACTCCTCAGGTGCTTCGGCTTTGCGAGCCATGATGATGTGAAAGTGAATCTCGGCTTCGTCTAACGTCTCATCGATAAACGCAACGACGACGAGCGTTTGCGATTTAACCCTACCGATAGCGTGAAGACGAACTCCGCCGTCAACATCGCAGTCGTGAAGAGTCACATAGAAGGCATCGTCGAACACTTGTTTTGCTTCCAAGAAACTAACGCCGTGATCGCGAAGATTCCGTTTCGCTTTCGCCGGGTTCCAAGTGAAGTGGATTGCCATCTCTATTTAATAGCGTAGCTACACTGAGTCACTACGTCCACCGAAACACGAAAACAATGGTCCAAAAAATCGATTCCATCCACATCCTTCCTGTCGCAGAAAGAAGCCCGAGCATGGAAAGGATGCCGTTAAAATCAGATCGTAAAGCGCAATGGAAAACCTACGCAAAGGAGCATGGCCAATCGCCTGCCGAAGCACTCGCTGATCTCCTAGCCGCCCAACGGGAGGCCGAGCAACGCGAATACGACGAAACCGTGCAAGGCGCGTGGCGAGGATACGAAGACGGAAAAGCCGGTCGCACCAGCTCCGCTGAGGACGTCTTTGCATCGCTACGCGCAAAGCATGGCCTTGCACAGTGCGTAGAAGCGCCTGCTTCTCCCGTGCGACCGTAAAGCCCTCAAGCCAAGACACTGGTTCACAGCGCGTGCGGACTGTCCCGGTTTTCCCCCACGCACGAACACCGAAACAAAACCCTGAGAAGCTGTGCAAAATCCTTTGCCGCGACCCCGTTCAACCGATAACGGATATCGAAACGGAACCCTGACCGAAAGGACTGTGAAAAATACTGCTCACCCTCTCGTTCGTTCCGAACCGCGACCGTTAGGGAGTCGGTCTATTACTGGAGTCCCAACTCTTCGACCAACGCCTATCTCCGAAACAGAACCCTGACCGAAGGGAGGGGTCATACCGCAACCACAACTGATGCCGAAGCGGAGCAGGACGATTAAACCACTTAGATTGGTGGCCACGCTTACGCCAACGCCCAGCCTGATCCAAAGCGAAAAACCTGGACACTATCACCTCTTGGCTGCCTTACGAACGCCCAGCCGGGGGAACCGCTTTGCGCCGGCTGGAAGGCTTACGCGAGAAAATCGGCACACTGTCTGAATGCCCGGACCGCTGCCCGCTTGCCCTCGAAAGCAAATCGCTGCCGTTCGAAATGCGCCAATTGTTGTACGGACGCAAACCGCGCATATATCGAATACTTTCAACAATCAGGAGAGGTGCCTCACTGCTTCACTTGTCCGACATTGCCGCGATTTACTCCAACTTGGATTCCATGACCCTGCGGCGTTTATCAGTCCCCATTTCAGCGAAGCTTCCTACAACGGGACTTCGCGGGCGTGTGGCCGAAAAACGGGTAGTTTCCGGAATGATCTTTGATCTTGAGGGCTGCACGCATGCCTCTCTTACTTCCAGCTTCCTGCTGATGAATACCCGGGCACTTTGAGGCGATCGGCTATGTTACGACAATGAACGTTCTCGGGGTCCAGAGCAAGCCCGGCCGCGATATACTCGGCGGCTTTCGATTCCTGTCCAAGATGAATCGCAAGCCAAGCCATTCGCGAAAAATCATCTGCGCTAGCCTCGGCGCGACGCCTATCGAGCGCACTTTTAATGCGGTGGTCGCGGGTTCGAGTCCCGCCCGGCTCACCAAACAAGTCGTTTGGAATGATAAAGTTATAAGGTATAAATCGCCGATGTCACTATATTGTCACCGTAAAGGCGCAAAAAGGCTATGAAATCGATACTAGATCGCTATCTTTTTTCGTTGGCGGCTTCTGACTGAGTGGCATCGGTGGTCACCCCATTGGCCGGATTTGGGTGACCGCTGAGGATGGGGGCTGACCTTTCCAGTTCATAAAGCAATGACCCTACTCTCGTTCCCTGGGTGTCCCATCGTTTTGCAAAAGCCCCATCTACCTTAAGCTCGATGAAATCACCCAGGATTTTGTTGATTGAATCTCTCGTCTGATCACTGTTCCGCGATAGCTCTCGAACGGCGGCAAGGATTTCCTCAGACATTTCTTCCGCCGTGCGCTTTGGGGCTTGAGACTTAAAGTCTGTCGTGTCTTTTGCTTCGCCTAGCTGAGCCTGCAATTTGTTCCAGAAGAGTTTGAAAGTCTCTTCCAAGTTACCTTCGTCCGTTGGGCTGTTCAAAGCTTTATTAATATCCTTGACTAATTTAAGCGTTCCATTTTCGTCAGCGATGCAACTCTGGAAAGGACTTAGCGGACCCGAGGGAACATCTGTGCTGCTCACGCCCAAAAGGTAGGGGCACACAAACTCAGTGCCAGCGATTGTCTTCGCAATCATCCCGCCTTCGAAATAAAGCCATGGAGCGTTGAGGTTACCTGGAGTCACACACAACACTCCAATTTTGATATCACGCAACACTTCGAGTAGCTTGCTATGCCACACACTACCCGCACGGATGCCCTCTTCGGACATCCACGGCTTTGCAGATTGGATCACCTTGGGAAGCCAGTTGTGTAGAGCCTGTGCAACTAATTTGCTGCTTTGTCCCGACCACGCCAAGAAGATGTTGTGTTCGCTCATGTTGTTCAACTTTCAAAAAAGTGCCGTCGTCTATACGCAGGATGAGGCAATAATAAAGGATCGTGGCTTGCGACAAATCTCAATCCTTGCTCCAGGATATTACGACAGATCGGGAAACCGTAATCAGTTTGTCACTGAGATCGTAGAGTTCATCATCCCAGTCCGGGCGAACAAGGTAGAATGCCGTTCCGTCAAGGGACTTGCGGTTTTCGAAGTAGAATTGCATTCCACGACCAGTGTTATGGAACGACGACCAACTGTTTCGGGTTTGAAAAAAAAGATAAAAAGGTTCTCTTTCATCAGGCTCTTTCAAAACCTCGACTCGTTTTTGATGGAGGAAAAAGTCTAGCAACGCGCAACACTCATTATCGGATCAACGCATTTGCGCCGGAACGACAAGGTACTGAGCGCTGAGGAAGCTTTGAAAGATGTGTGGGTTGTGGCACGGTATCGTTGACAAATCATCGCCTAGAGGCATAGGCTTGGTTTATGGACGATGTGAACTATCCGCCGATTTGGTATCCGTGCCCCGTATGTGGCGGCGGCAGTATGACGTTCGACCACAACAAGCTCAGAACCCTCCTGGAGGGTGACGAAAACATTGAGTCGATGTGCGGAAACGGAAAATGCGGTCACCGATGGTTCCTGAATCGCGACCAGATCAAAGGATTGCGACAAACGCTGCTTGCGCGAAGCGACCAGAGTCAGTCAGTCTGACCTTCTTTTGACCGCTTCTTTTACCCGCTTCCGCTTCAGCCTGGCTTCTTCGGCGAGCGCGAATATTTAGAGCTAGCGAGCCAATGGATCGTTGACTGCCCAGATCTTTCCCGGCCCCCGCGCTATAAAGTACATACATAAATTCTTTCCGCTTTTGGGATTTGTAAGTAGCAGAGATTGTGTAGTCCGTTCAGAACGCCTCTGTTGGCATAAATCGAACGTCAGTCGAGGACAGCTTCGTGAACTCGGGGGGTGCTCGCGCATTACTCCGATTCGCGTTCGTTTAAAGCTCAACGCGAGGATTGATACGTCGCGGCCAGAAAGAACCGTTTTTAAAGCTCGGGTGAGCTTTTGGCACGCGCTCGTGAGCATCGACTTGTCCGGTCTGATTTAGGTAACAATGATTAACATGCGACGACTGCTACTGACGATTACAATTTTGCTCGTGTGTAAGGAGACGGTGTCGGCTCAAGGAAGCGGTGAAGATAAGTTTTCCGAAGACGCTAGCTCCACATTTGGAATGCTTGCGGGCCAAGCACGCCATAGCTTTTTTGGAGAACTAGGCTTTGAAAGCTTTGTGAAGAATTCTCACCTTTCCAAGAAGAATGGAGGCGAACTCTCGGGCGGGTCGTGGGCTACCTGGGAAGCCGGAAACAGCAGCGGCCACGTCACAGTTTACGGGGCGTTCGAGCCGAATAAGAAACAGAACCATTTTTGGGTGCGTTATGACGTTCCGACCGAGATACCGATGCCACAGGCGATGCTTGCCCATCTGCTGGGTAGGTCAAGAGAAATCGCTGTCTTCAGTGGAGATACTGTGGAACTCAAACTCCCCGCTGAATCTGTTGCCGGGGGATGCACTGAAAGCTACACGCTCCGTATTCGGATGACAACAGGAGCGCTTGTTAGCAATGTGGTCGAAGACTATTGTACGGTTCCGTGAGCATTATTTCGAGGTGGGCTTGTAAAGAAAATAAACTGGCAACGTGTCCGGTCTGCAAGGGCTGAGCCGTCGGACCGCGTTATGTGTCCCGCCGCCGTTCGACTACTTCGCCGTTTCCATCCAGTTCGTGTGAAAACAGCAGCAGCTTATCGAAATCGAATGCTAACGTCCATAGGTCCAGTTGTTCCGATTTCGCCCATTGGGCCACATATTCTCAGACAACGAGGCATACGATTTGTCTGACATTCTTCAGTCCGCTCGCTTCGTCTCAAGATAGCCTCAACACGACTACTCTAACCGCCTCATTCTGCCTGAATACTTGCTGGTTGGTGAATCGGATCGCGCGAACTCCGTGACAACTCCTAAGCCACGCATCGCGCCCTGCATCGTAGCCCTTCTGGCCGTCATGGGCCGAACCGTCCAACTCGATTACCAGCTTCGCCGCCTTGTGTTTGAACCTCACACGCCCCAAAAAAAGGCGTTCTGGGAAGCTTGAGCGGATTAGGATCCGGAAGTCGGCTTGGCGACTGCAATCAGGCAGCTCCAAAAAACAAAACAGCGGTGTTGGACAGTATCAACAGAAATGCCCATCTCCTTCAGCTCAGACATTCGGTTCAGTAAAGTGGAGAGGCTCGGTCGAAAAAGGAAGTATTTGTTAAAGGACATAATCATCGCGGAGTACGATCAGCATTGGCCGATTCAGTTTCGGCGCGAAGCCGAAAGAATTCAGACTGCCCTGGGTGACCGGGCGTTGGAGGTTGAGCATATAGGCTCGACGTCAGTCCCGAGCCTGGCGGCAAAACTATCATAGATATCCTTCTGGTTGTCGCCAACTCGGCGGATGAGTCCACCTATCTCCCAGATTTGGAGAGTGCCGGCTACTCACTTCGTTTTCGTGAGATCAACTGGTACCAACATCGATTGCTCAGCGGACCGGATACTGATATCAATTTACACATATTCTCGGCGGGCTGCCCGGAAATTGACCGTGTCCTAATGTTCCGGGATCGGCTGCGTAATGACTCTGCAGATCGGGATCTTTATGCTTGCACGAAATCGACTTTGGCACAGCAAGAATGGAAGCATATCCAGGAGTACGCCGACGCGAAAACTGCGGTAATTGGAGAAATCCTGGCGCGAGCCTCCGCTTCACGGTGAGGAATCAAAACAAGTGGCTGGCTCCGTGATTGCCTTACATAGGAAACGGTTTCGTCCCCTGAAGTCGGCTAGCATCCCTCGATTCTTTTAGCCGTCCCGTGTCCATTTAACTTAACGCGAATCTCGCGGATCTGAATTTGCCACTCTCCACCACGCCTCTTGTACGAAGTCCGGAAAGACGCGTTCACCTTAACGACTGTGAATAACTCTGCAAAAAACGGCCAATGCGCACATCTCCCGCCGCGCTGCTATACACCCACTGCAAATCCAGTCCTTGGAAAAATAGCGCCACTATACCCAGACATTTCAATAACTTGCGAAATTGACCGCACCCCTAAAATACCCACCCAAAAAATGGACCTTGGCGCGGCGCGAAAGCGAAGGCTGAGCGAGTTTTTTATCCCCCTCCCTGTGGCGAAGTTCTAGCTTCGCCATGGGCCATCACAAGCCAACCACTTTTATTTCACCCCCCTAACCCCTTCAATCCAAACCCATTTCCCCTTCCCTTCGCCCCCAACCCAAACCGCCATCGCGCTAACCTCGTCCCAGATAAGCAAGGCCGCCCCTGCAAGGAAACGCCGCGCCAGTTCTTTCCCTCGAAACACCTTCGAGGCCCGTGCCAATCTCTCCTCGCCGCAACGCGCTCGAAGCATTGGCCGCCAGCTATTTGAAATCCGAATATTCCGCCCCCGCGCCAAGCCAGAGTTGTCGCCTGGGTCACCCATTCATCCGCAGAAGGGATGACCCAGCAACACCAGCGGCCGCCAACCAAACACCGCGCTACCCGCCCAGCCATTGGGTTCGTTTTTTCAGCCCACCCCAATGGCTCGCGAGCGTGGGTTCGTTTTTCCAATCGCCGCGAGAGCCGTCGTCATTACCCCGTCCCACCCATATCCGCGAAGCCCAAATCGCCATCTCTTCGCCCCCAATCGCAACCCATCGTTGGCCTCGCTTTTTCACCTCAGCCAAGAGGTAAAAATTCACCCCGCCGCACCCCAAAAACCATGAATATTTACCATCGCTCGCTTTATTATTAATAGACTCCAAAAATTACCCCAGCTTTCGCCCGCTCTTCTCCCAATTTTTGCCTCTCACCCCGCCTCTAAAATCCGCGCCAAACCGCCCTTCGCACCCCGCCACTTGGGTCCGCCGCATCCTTTGGCTTCGTAGCGCAAAAACGGTTCCGACTTTTGCCCTCAGCATCCTCCCACGTTCTATTACCGATGCCGGACCCTGTCACCTGCCCCATCGAATTGCGTCCAACAAGTGTGAGCCGCCCTGCGTTACTCTTCGTCTTGTCTTCCACTGTCTACGCGGCCACCTTGAACCCCGCAAGTATCCAGGCTTGGAATCGCCATCTCGCCGCCGCCGAAGCAAAAGTCACCGCAGACGCTCAAAAGCCCGCCGGATTCCTATGGCTCGATCAATCCGCCAACCGCCGCAACCGCGTCCACAATGGCGAGATTGTCGCCGACGAAACCTACGCCCCCACCGAAAAAACCCCCGATGCCCTCATCCACGATTGGACCGGCGCCGCCTTCATCCCCGACGCGCGCATCGAAGATGTCATCGCCGTCGTCCGAAACTACAATCACTACAAAAATTACTATTCGCCCACCGTCATTCGCTCAAACACCCTGGAACAAAACGCCTCCCTCGATCATTGGACGGTGACCATGATGAATCAAACCCTCCTCCTGCGGATCGCCGTCGAAGCCGATTGCCAAGCAACCTTCACCCAAGTCAGCGACAAGCGCTGGTACGCCATCTCAACTTCCACCCAGATTCATCAAATCGACAATTACGGTCGCGCCGATCAGCATCGCCTGCCCGTCGATCAAGGCGACGGCTACATCTGGCGTCTCGCCAGCATCACGCGCTTTGAAGAACGCGACGGCGGTGTCTATCTCGAAGTCGAAGCCCTCGGCCTTACTCGCGATATCCCCTTCGGCCTGCGCTTCATACTTGATCCAGTCGTCCGCCGCATCTCCCGAAATTCGCTCCTCGAATCCCTCAAACAAACCGGCAAAGCCGTCGACGAGTTCCTGGCCACCACCGAGCAAATAGCCGCCACCAACCCCTGATTCCCTTCCAAACTGCCCGAAAATCGCCTAAAACTTGACGTTCTGCCCCCCAAAGGCATATCGTTAACGTCATGGATCGTCGACGTTTCTTTGGTACTTCCGCGGGTCTGCTTGCCACGCTCGAAAGCGGTTCCTTATTAAAAGCCCAGAATGCTGCAAATGCAGTCGCCGGCCGCCCGGCCGACACCGTCGCTCGCGACGAAGATTTCTGGTTCAATGTTCGCCACGCGTTCACCGTCGATCGCAACATGATCAACCTCAACAATGGCGGCGTCTCTCCTGCACCCAAGACGGTCATGGATACCGAGATCCGCTATCTCGAAATTGAGAACATGAACCCGTCCTACTACATGTGGAACGTGCTCGATCCCGGTGTCGAAACCGTACGTCGCCGCTTGGCGCAAATGTTCGGCGTCGATACCGAAGAGATCGCCATCACCCGCAATGCCAGCGAAGCCAACGAAATCATCCAGCTCGGCATGAAGCTGAATCCCGGCGATGAAGTCATCACCACCAATCAAGATTACCCGCGCATGATCACCACCTGGCAGCAGCGCGAACGCCGCGATGGCATCGTCTTGAAGCAACTCAAGTGGCCCGTTCCTCCGCCCAGCATGGCTTACTTAACGAAGATGTTCGAAGACGCCATCACGCCGAAAACCAAAGTCATCCACATCTGCCACATCACTAACCGCACGGGCCAAATCTTCCCCGTCAAAGCAATCTCCCAAATGGCGCGCGCCCACGGCATCGAAGTCATTGTCGACGGCGCACACGCCTTCGCGCAGTTCCCGTTTAAACAAGCGGATCTGGATTGCGATTACTACGGCACCTCACTCCACAAATGGGTGCTCGCGCCCATCGGCACCGGCATGTTATACGTCAAGAAATCCAAGATCGAAAAGATCTGGCCCATGTATGCCGCGCCGCCTGAAATGAACGCCAACATTCGCAAGTTCGAAGAAATCGGCACGCACCCCGCTTCGCAGCGCAACGCCATTACCGAAGCCCTCGACTTCCACGACAGCATCGGAGCCGAGCGCAAAGCCGAACGCTTCCGCTACCTCCGCAAACGCTGGTCCAACCGCCTGCGCGAACTTCCCGGCGTGAAGATTCTCAACAGCGAAGATCCCGAACAATCTTGCGCCATCGGTTTCATCAGCGTCGATGGTTTCGAAGCCGGCAAGCTTCAGGCCTACTTGTGGTCGAAGTACCGCATCTGGACCGTCGCCATCGTCACCCCCGGCGAATACCAAGGCTTGCGCGTAACACCAAACGTCTACACCACGATGGAAGAAATCGACACCTTCGCCAATGTCATGGAAAAGGTCATCAAGAACGGCTCAATTCCGTCTTAGTCTTATTCGTGCCGCAGTGCCCGGATCGGATCGATCCGCGCCGCGCGTATCGCCGGCACTAACGAAGCAGCCACGGCCGCCGTCAACAAAACGGCGGCCGCAATCGCATAAGAACCTACATCATGCGGCTCCACTCCGAATAACAAGCTATTGATCAACGCGCTCACATACCAAGCCGCAACCAAACCCACCACCAACCCCGCGGCCACCAACTTCACCGCCCGCCAAACCGCATCCCTCGCAATCCCTTCCGGTTCCGCCCCCAGCGCCAACCGAACACCAATCTCCTGCGTCCGCCGCGCCGTCTCATGCGCCATCAACCCGAAAATCCCCAACGCCGAAAGCGCCAAAGCCGCCACCGCAAACCCACCCGCCAACATCACATAACTCCGCGGCCCCGACCGCGTCTCCGCCGTCCGCTCATCCAACGTCGCCACCGTCGAAAACACCTGCCCCTTGTTCGCCATCTGTATCTGCTCATGCACGTACCGCGCCACATCCGCCAGCGGTCGCTCCGTCCGCACCACGAAATTCAGCAGCGGCCAATACGTCGCACCCCACGGCAGATACGCCTCCGCCGCCCCTTCCGTATCCGCCGTATGCAAGGGCACCGACCCCACCACACCCACAATGCGAAACCACGAGGGCTCTCCCTTCCCGAACGACTGCGCAATCTCATGCCCCACCGGATCTTCTCCTGGAAACACCAGCGCCGCCATCCGCTGCGAGATCACTACTTCATGCAGCCCCTTCACCCCCTGCCAATCTCGATACAGCCCGCCCTTCATCACCGGTATCCCCGCCGCCGCAAAGTAGCCAGGGCTCGCCATCCGAAAACCAAACTCCTTCTCCGCCATCCCCGCCGGCAACGTCCTGCCTCGCACCAGCAAGTGACCCGATTGGCTCCCCCCATGTAAAGGCAAACGATCCACCACGCCACCCGCAATCGTGCCCGGAAACGCGTCCAAACGCGCCACCGTATCCGCCGCAATCGCATTCACCACACTGCCGTCCAAATCCCACGGCAGCTCCAGCCCAAACGTATAAGCATGCGCAGAATTGAACCCAACCGCCTGCGATCGCAACTTCAAAAAGCTATTCGCCAACAGCGCCGCCGTCACCAACAACACCGCCGACAGCGCCACTTCCGAAATAACCAACAAACTGCGCAGCCTGTTCTTTCCCACCCCGCTGCCCGCACTGCCATCCTTCAACGCAAACGCTTGCGCCCCCGCCGCAAACTGCCACGCCGGCAAAGCACCAAACACCAGCGCCGCCACCAACGAAATCAAAATTCCATAAACCACCACCCGCCAATCCAAACTCAACGCCGCCAGATGCGGAACATCGTCCGGCAGCGCCGCCTTCAAAACATCAACGCCCACCAACGCCAGCAACAATCCGCCTACACAGCCCGCGCCCGCCAGCAGCAAACTCTCCGCAAAGAACAGCCGCACCAATCGGCCATATCCCGCGCCCACCGAAACCCGAATCGCCGCCTCACGCCGCCGCGCCATGCCCCGCGCCAAAAGCAAACCCGCAATGTTCAAACAGCCAATCAACAGCACGCTCGCCACCGCGCCAAACAAAACCAGCAGCGGCTTCCGCACGCCCTGCGAAACATGCTCGGCCAACGGCGTGAGGCTCGTAGTAATGTCCCGGTCCGTATCCGGATACTGCTGCGCCAATCGCCCCGCCATCACATCAAGCTCCGCCTGCGCCTGCCTCATCGGTGCACCATTCGCCAGCCTGCCTACCATCCCAAGAAAACGCGCCCGCCGCTGCAGCGTCTGCGTCTCGCGCGTAGCCGGCGCCCAAACATCCATCTCTTCCGGATAATCGCAATCCGCCGCCAAAACTCCCACAATCTGATACGCCGCCGTCCCGAATCGCAGCGTTTGATTCAACACACTCGCATTGCCATGAAAGCGCGTGTGGAACGTCGCCGAAGTCAGCAGCGCCACCGGCTGCCCCACGCCCCGCGCTTCCTCCGCCGTTAAACCCCGACCCATCTGCACGCGCGCCCGCAGCACGCCATTGAAATCACCCAGCGTGCGCAGCACATCCAATTGCACCGGCCCATCCGGACTCTGCCAAACGCCGCCTTCCGAATAGAACCCGCCTATCGCACTGAATGAACGCGCAGCTTCATAATCAATCAACCGCATCGGGTTGCCGCCCGTATCATTGTGGCCTTTGCCATAATCTTGCAACCACACCAGCCGTTCCGCGTCTGGCGCATTCACCGGATGCAGCAGCGCCTTATCCACCACACTAAAAAGCGCCGCCGTCGCGCCAATCCCCACCGCCAGTGTCACCACCGAAACCACCGTGAAGCCCGCATTCCGTCGCAACGCACGCACGCTGTGCCGAAAATCCTGCGCTAGATTCTCCAGCCATGCCCAGTTCCGCGCATCCCGGCATTCCTCTTTATGCAGCGTCACATTGCCAAATTGGCGTCGCGCCATTAGCGCCGCTTGCTTTTCCGGAATCCCCTGCCGCACAAACTCTTCAGCCTGGCGTTCAACATGAAAACGCACTTCTTCGTCAAGCTCTTCATCCGCCACTCGCGAACGGAAAAGACTGCGCAGCCGTAGAGACAACTTTTGAAGCATGCTAGATCTCGGTTAACCGAACCACTCCGCTAATCGCATTTGACAACCGCTCCCAGTTCTTAGTCTCGAGCGCCAACGCCCGCTTGCCCGTTGTCGTCAGCGCATAGAACTTCGCCCGCCTGTTGTTTTCCGTGATCTGCCAATCCGCTTTAATCCAGCCTTCTTGCTCCAATTTATGCAGCGCCGGATAAAGCGACCCGTCACTCACCTGCAGCACATCGCTCGAAATCTGCTTCAGACGCTGGCCAATCGCCCATCCATGCAAAGGCTCCAGCGCCAGTATTTTCAGTAGCAGCAGGTCAAGCGTACCCTGCACCAAATCAGACGGTTTGCTCATATCGGTAACCAAAGGTAGATTACCATAGCTTCCACTCGGTAAGCAAGGGAAGACTCCATCCAAATAAAAAAGGCGGCCTCTCCTCTCGAAGAAACCGCCCTGTTTTGATTGCCTGCTACGTTCCTAATAATTAATGCCGATCACGTTCACCGCGATACTCCATCGCCATATGCAACTGGTGCAAAGCTTCTTCCGACGCATGAATCGCGTCCGCTTTGTGCCCGCCGAAATCATGGGGCGCAGCCTTCATATACTCCACTGCATCCTGCAGCGAAATAATGGCCTTGTTGATCCGCGGATGCATCATCCGCTCATTCTGCGCATAGAGGCCAACGCCTCCCACGCTCACCATCACGCCCACAACTAATCCAGCTACAAATCTCATTTTCCAGTCTCCTTGAAGTTTTAAATTAAAATCCCCCGCTTACCCAACGCCCAACGAATTGTATCAGTTGCGCCCTTCTATGGTGTTCGTCCTTGTACCCACAGCGGCTTCGCCGGCTGCACATAATCCACCAACTCATCCACCGGCTTCTTCCCCGCCCACGCAATCCCGCGCAGCAGCGTCCGCTCTATCTGATAATTCGCAAAATTCACATACAGGTGCCCCTGCATCCATACAAAAGCCCTCGCCCCATCATGTTCGTAAGTCCAAATCTGCGGCACCACTTCTCCTTTATGAGTGCCCGCACTCTTCGTACCCGGCATGCTCACCGTCGCCAACACATGAATCGCCGGATCGCTCGCCCAGGTCATGTTGTAGAACGCCTCATCCAAAATCGTGATATCCGTCATGTCCTTCATGATCGGATCAGCGTGGTCCACCACGTTGTAATGAATCGGCGCATCCAACGTGTAATTCACCTCGCCATGCTTCTTCCCTCCCCCTAGCAGCGTCGCCACATACGCCGGATCAGGTCCGCACAACGAATCGTGAAAGTTCACCAACCCACCACCGCGTTTCACATACGCCGCAAACGCCGCTTTTTCACTATCGAGCAAATACCCCGCATCGCCTTTATAAATCACCACCACATCTGTGTGCTCTAACTGCTCCGCGCTCGGCGGATGCAACCCGCCATCCACCACTGCGCCATGTTCCGTTAGAAGCTTGCTCCAATCCGCAAGGAACTGTGGATAATCATGCTGCCCCGGCTGATGCGATTTCAACCCCGCCCACAGATACACATGCATGCCGTTCGGGTTTTGTCCCGGAGCCCGCGGCGCACTCACCGTCTGCGCTCCCGTCACCGTGGCGAGAAGCAAAAATAGAGTACCAACTTGGTTTCCCATAAACGAGCCTCATCATATCGAAACGCGTCTATTGCACGCCGTTCTCCTTCTCTCCCAAATGGCCGCCCACCGCCAGATACTGTCTCCGGCAATCCTCCGTCCCTCGCAGATCAGTCGTGTATTGTTCCTGCGTTTCTCGAATCACCGCCCGATCCCGCAGCAATCGCGCCATAAGCAACAACGGCTTAGCCTCGTCGTCGTTCAATTCCAAAGCGCTCTGCACACTCGCAATCGCATCATCAACCATGCCGCCAAATTGCTTCTGCAGTGCATGCCGCAGCTTTGCATCTGGCAGCGGACCAGCGTGTTCGCTAAACCTGCGCCTTGGTATAACGGTCGATCTTCTCTTCCAGGTCGTTCCTGCGTTCCGCCAGCGCCGCTTCAATCTGCGACAACGCTAGAACCGGTGTAAGTGCGTTCGGCGACAAATCACTCGCCCTTGCCAGATGCTCCTCCGCTCGCTCCACCGCTTCGGAATCCGCAGCGCGTCTAACAACTTCGCCTATGATCGCTCGCGACAGCGAAATCCCAAGTCCCTCATGCGCCCTCGCCGACGACGGATTCGCATCCACCGCCTTTTGAAAATCTTCTGCTGCTTCGCGCAAGCAGCCCTCCTCCAATTCCTGATTCCCCTTACTCAGGAATTGGAAGTCCCCCGGCGCTTGCGCTGCAGCCACTTGCCCTAAACATGAATCGCATAGAGTAATCCCCAGTCGCGAGACGAAATCGGGCACCGATCCGTGCAAGCAAAACGGGTAATTATTCCAGCGAACGTTTATGCATCACCGTCATATCTACACCCGCACCCGTCACCGCCGGAATCGTAAAGTAAAACGTCGTCCCTCTACCCAACTCCGATTCCAGCCAAATCCGCCCGCCATAACGCTCCACAATCCGCTGACAAATCGCCAGCCCGATGCCCGTTCCGGGATACCTCCCGTTCTTTGCATGCAGCCGTTTGAATACCCCAAACACCTGTTCATGAAACTGCGGCGCAATACCAATGCCGTTATCCTGAATAGCGAAATGCCGGAACGGACCCACCGCCCTCACCGCTATATTCACGATCGGTGGCGCATCGTCCTTTCGATACTTGAGCGCATTCCCAATCAGGTTTTGCAAAAGCTGATGCAGATGGCTCGGCTTCATCGCCACGGCTGGAAGCGGATCGTGTGTCACCGTCGCGTTGCTTTCGCGAATCGCACTGCTAAGCGAAGCCAGTACCTCCTCGAAGATGGGCTCTCCTTCAACCAACGCCATGGGTTCGTTATCCTGCGACGCCGCCTGCACATAAGCCAGCAGATCCGAAACCAGTTCGCTCATGCGATGTGAACCCTGCACCACTTGCGTCAACAAACGGGCCGCCTCCGCATCAAGCTTAGTGCTATAACGCGTTTGCAAAAGCTGCGAGTAAATGGCCATCGTTCGCAATGGTTCCTGCAAATCGTGCGAGGCGGAAAAAGCAAATTGCTCCAAATCCTGGTTGGCTCTTCGCAACTCTTGCTCTGTTTCCAGTTGCTCAGTCACATCCGTATTCGTTCCGAACCAGCGCACAATCTTTCCCTTCTCATCATGAATCGGTCTGGCTCGCGAAAGAAACCAACGCCACTCCCCATCTTTCCCTTGCAACGGAAATGTGTCCTCCCAAACCTGACCGGTCTCGAAACAATGCTTCAAGCCTTCCACTACCCGCGCCACATGGTCTGGGTGATGAACCCTTTGCCATCCCCAGCCTCGCACCTCTTCAAAAGCCGTTCCTGTGTAGTCGTACCAGCGCTTGTTGAACCAGAAAATCGCCCCTTTTTCATCCGCCATCCAGGCCGATTGGGAGATGTTATCCGCCAATTCGCGAAAGCGCTTCTCGGATTCCCTAAGGGCTTCCTCAGCCTTCTTATGCTCAGTAATATCTCGGAAGTAAATCGACACTCCGCCCGTTTCCCTCGGATACACCTTCAGCGCAAACCATCTCTGCCAGGGTGCGTAATAGTTCTCAAACTCTACCGAATGCCCTTCCTCCGCAGCTCGTCTATATTCACGCTCCAATAGTGTTCCACGCGCACTTGCGTAAATATCCCAATGGTTCTTGCCACGCAACTCTTCAAACGTGACACCCATAATCCGCTGCCCGCTGGAGTTCACATAAGTAAAACACCAGTCCTTATCAAGCGTAAAAAATCCGTCCGTAATACTCTCCAACACTTCCAGCGCCTGATCGCGTGCCGCCTCCGCTTCTGCACGCAGTTCCCCTTCCCGCCTTTCCGCCTCTCGTCGCAGTCGCGAAAGCCTAAGGTGTGCACCAATCCTCGCCCTCAGTTCACGAGCACTGAACGGCTTCACCAGATAATCGTCCGCTCCGGCATCCATCCCTTCGCTGCGTGCCTCCTCGCCTGCGCGTGCCGAAAGCAACACCACCGGAACATTTTTCGTTTTGGCATTCGCGCGCAGCGCCTGCAAAAGTTCGAATCCATCTAGTTCCGGCATCATCACATCGGCCAGGACGATATCAGGAGGATTCTCCATCGCCTTCGCCAACGCCTCTTTGCCGTTGCTGGCGGTCTCCACTTCGTAGTCCTTGTCTAGCAGCTTTCTTACGTAATCACGCATGTCGGCGTTATCATCAGCGAGCAATATTGTTCCTGCCGTCTCCGTTCGCTCAGGCAAAGTAGCCGCCTCGCCCGCATCCTCATCGCCGGTTCGCGGCAGCCACCGTTTCGCCTCATCCACATAAGCGTTGGTCTTTGCGGACGCCAACTCTCGCGGCCGCGGCATTGCCAATCGCGCGGAATTCAGATGTGCCGAGCCAAGCGGCAAAGAAACCGTAAATGTACTTCCTTTCCCAGGGGTGCTTTCCACCAACACTGTGCCGCCATTCAGCTTGACCAGTTCAGACACCAAAGCCAAGCCAATACCGGTGCCTTCCTGTGTCCGTCCGTGTGCATTCTGCACCCTATGAAAACGCTCGAACAAGTGGGGTAACTCTGCCTGCTCAATCCCGATCCCGCTGTCTTGCACCGAAAGCAAAGCTCGTCCATCTCGCTCCTCCAGGCGGAGACGCACAGACCCCTGCAATGTATATTTGAAGGCGTTGGAAAGCAGATTCAAAACCACCTTCTCCCACATCTCACGGTCCAACCAAACTGTCTCGGTCAGCGGTCGGCAGTTAATCGTAAACTCCAGCCCGGCATGCTCGATGAGTGAACGAAATGTAGACGCCACATCAATCGTGAATTCACATAAGTCTGTGGGCTCGTAAAACGCCTTCATCCGGCCCGCTTCAATACGCGAGAAGTCGAGCAGCGTGTTCACCAACTTCTGGAGCCGTAGACCGTTACGGTGAGCTACCGCCAAGTGTTCATTCACCTTGGCCGGCAGGTCGTTGCCAATCGCCAATGCTTCCTCCAACGGCCCCAGCATCAGCGTGAGGGGAGTTCTAAACTCGTGACTTACATTGGAAAAGAAGGTCGTCTTGGCTCGATCGAGTTCCGCCAGCGCCTCCACGCGCCGTTTTTCTTCTTCATAAGCGCGCGCGGCCGATATGGCGGTGCCAATCTGCTTTGCGACTAACTCCAGAAATCCGAGATAGTCGTCATTGAGATGCTTGCGCGCACTAATGCCCGCGATGAAGAGAGAATCCGCATCGACAGGATGAATTACGAGCGCCGAGGGAGGATCTCCCCACGGCCCCATTGGTAAATCTCCTATCTCCTCTAAGTGAGCTAGAGTTTGAACAGAAAACTGTCGTGCGGCCACAGCTAGCCGGGACTTGTCGTCTCCAGTCAAACGAAGGGTTTTCGGACTAGCCCCACAACCCGCCTTTATGCCCGCAGCACTTACCAGTTGCGCCTCTTCGCCGTTCGCCGCTATCTCATAAATCGCCAAAAAAGGAAGGTCATAAGGGTTCTCGGCAATGGTCTTAGCCACATTCGCATAGGCAGTCTTTACCGTTTGCGCCCGGCTGCTTCGCTCGGCAAGTTCTCGCAGTGTGCGCAAACGTCGTTCAGCTACCACTCGTTGGGTAGTGTCGCTAACCGGAGTAAAAACTCCGCCAATCCCTCCAGACTCATCACTGATCGGGCTATAAGAAAAACGAAAATAGCATTCCTCCGGATAACCCTCTTTGTTGAGGAAGAGCTGCATGTCGTCTGCCCAATTCGCCTCGCCTTTCTGCACCACCTGCATCAGTAAAGGCTCAATCACCGGCCACACCTCACTCCACACCTGCCGCCCCGGCAGTCCCAGCGCGCGCTCAGGATGCTTCGTCCCCAGCATCGGAATGTAGCCGTCGTTGTAGAGAACGGTGAGTTCCGGCCCCCACCAAAGAATCATCGGGAAGCGCGAGTTAAGACAAATGCTCACCGTCGTCCGCAAAGACTGCGGCCAAGAATCAATCGGACCCAGCGCCGTCCGCGACCAGTCGAACGCGCGCATGCGTTCGCCCATCTCGCCGCCACCGGCTAAGAATCCTGCATCGCGCTCATTTTTACTAGGTGCGGGTCGCAATGTAGCTAGATTCAACCACAAATCACCCCATTTATCCACTCGTACAAACAGGCGCACGGGCATCCCTCTTCGCCTCCCCTTCGTCTCGGTGGGGCGGCGCCATGTCCGGCCTTCCAATCGCGGCCACAAAACCAAGAAAATATTTTGGCGCTCCCAACCTGTTTTTCCTTGCTTTACGAAGCAAAAGTCCCAAAACGGAAACCCGACAAGGCAATTTCGCATGAAACACTTCGCCAATTCGCTTCCGCCTCCGCACCCGTTTTCCGCCCAAAACGCCAGATTCTTCTCTCAAAAACTCCTTTCGCTTTCACCCTAAAACCTGCATCGTGCAGAATGAACCTATGCCGTTGCAAGCCCAGTTCGCCAACATTTCTGTTTTGTTACAAAGCCGCGCACTAATTTTGCTTGCCCTCTGCACTCTCTGGTCCACTGCCACCACTGCCGCCTCCGGCGAATCACTCACCCTCACCCAAGCCATTCAATCCGCCCTGAAAAACTATCCCTCCATTCGCGTCTCCCAGGAACAACTCAACGCCGCCGCCGCCGGCATGCGCCTCGCACGCACCGCCTACCTCCCACGCGTCGATGCCCTCGCGCAATTCAACCGCGCTACTCGCAACAACGTCTTCGGCCTTCTCCTCCCCCAAAACACCGTTCCCTCCATCACCGGCCCTGTCATCGGCTCCAATAATCTCGGCAGCGTCTGGGGTAGCGCTGTCGGTGCTCTTGTCACCTGGGAGCCTTTCGACTTCGGTCGCCGCCGCGCTCTCGTCAGCGAAGCCAACGCCGCTCGCCGGGAATCCGACGCTGGGCTCAATCGCACTCGTTTCGAAGTCGCCGTCTCTGCCGCCGACGCCTATCTCACCCTCCTCGCCGCGCAGGAAACCATTCGAGCCGCACAAGCCGGCGTTGACCGCGCCAATACCTTTGCCAAAATTATCAAGGCTCAGACAGATGCCCAACTCCGTCCCGGCGCTGACCTCTCGCGGGCCACCGCTGAGCTAGCCGCCGCTCGCACCCAACTCATTCAAGCCGAACAATCGGCTAATTTAGCCAAAGCCACTCTCTCTGAATTCGTCGGGGGTGATCCCCAGCAAATCTCCATCGCGCCCGGCGCTCTGCTCAAACCTTTCGCCCCGCAAACAGCACAGCCCGCCAATGTCTCAGCCAACCCGGTAATCCTCGAACAAAATGCCACAATCGAGCGGTCTCAGGCGCAATTGCAAACCCTCGAACGCTCGTATTTTCCAAAATTTGCCTTACAAGCCGCCGCTTATGCGCGCGGCACCGGGGCTGAAGTCAATGGCTCGCGTCTAGGCGGCGCAAATGGTTTGGCGCCTACCGTGCAAGACTACGCTCTCGGCTTTACCTTCACATTCCCACTGCTTGACTTGCCTGCCATTCGCGCAAAAGAAGAGCAGCAACGCGCCGCTATTCGTTCCCAGCAGGCCAAGGCCGAACAGCTCGTCGTTGACTTGCGCACCGAATGGTATCGCGCCCAAGCGAATCTTAACGCCGCCCAGCAAATTGCCGCCAACACACCCAACCAAGTCTCATCCGCTCGCGCTGCCGTCGAACAAGCTACCGCGCGCTATCAAGCGGGCTTAGGCAATATCACGGAGGTGGCCGAAGCGCAGCGCCTCCTCACTCAATCCGAAATTGACGACGCTCTGGCGCGACTCAACGTCTGGCGCGGGCTCCTTGCCATTGCCTCCGTAGCGGGCGACATTCAGCCCTTCACAACGGAGGCGAGTCAGTAACCGTGCGCTTAGTCCTAGCTGCTCTATCTCGCCCACTCACCGTTGTAGTGGCCCTGATCGCACTCGCACTCTGTGCCGTGCTGGCTGTCCAGCGCATGCCCATCGACATCTTTCCGCAAGTAGGCGATCCCGCCATCTATGTCGCACAGCCTTACAGCGGCATGGATCCCGCGCAAATGGAAGGCTATTTCACTTACTATTACGAGTATCACTTCCTCTATATAACCGGCATTGATCACGTCGAAAGCAAAAGCATCCAAGGCGCGGCTCTCATGAAGCTTGTCTTCCACGAGGGCACCAACATGAGTCAGGCCATGGCCGAAACGGTTGGCTATGTCAATCGCGCGCGTGCCTTCATGCCGCCCGGCGCAGTGCCGCCGTTTATAACTCGCTTCGACGCAGGTAGCGTAGCCGTCGGCCAGCTGATCTTCAGCAGCGCCACTCGCACTCAAGGCGAGTTACAAGATTTCGCAATCAACCGCGTCCGCCCCCTCTTTGCCACACTCCCTGGTGTCTCAGCTCCTCCTCCTTTCGGAGGAAATCAGCGCACCATCGTTATCACTCTCAATCCCGACAAACTCAAGCAGTATCAGATCTCGCCCGACCAAGCCGTCGAAGCAGTCACCAAGTCTACTCTCGTTATGCCCTCCGGCAACATGTGGACCGGCAAAGTGGAACGCATCGCGCGCACCAATGCCGCTCTCGGAGGTGATCTCTCCGAGCTTCTCACGACTCCCATTCACCCCGTTGCCGGAACCTCCGTCTATCTTCGCGACATAGGCACAATCGAAAGCGCTACAGATATAATCACTGCCTATGCCCACGTCAATGGCAAACGCACTGTCTATATTCCAGTCACCAAGCGCGCCGACGCATCCACCGTCGCGGTCATCGATGCCGTCAAGGCAGCCATCCCTGAATTCAAGAAAGTTGTACCCGATGATGTCGACGTCCGGCTGGAGTTCGATCAGTCTATTTATGTCACTAACTCCATCCGAGGTCTAGTCACCGAAGGCATTCTGGGCGCACTGCTCACTGGCCTCATGGTTTTGATCTTTCTGCGCGATTGGCGTAGCGCCGTCATCGTCGTTCTCAACATTCCGTTTGCCCTTCTTGCCGCCGTCGTGTTGCTCTGGGCCACTGGCCAAACCATCAACATCATGACTCTCGGCGGTCTCGCGCTCGCCGTCGGAGTTCTCGTTGACGAAGCCACCGTCGAAGTAGAAAACATTCACACGCAAATGCTCCCCGGCGTCTCCCGCGCTCGCGCCATCGTCGAAGCGTGTAGCCGTACGGCCATAGCCCGTCTGCTCTCCATGCTCTGCATACTGGCCGTCTTCGTGCCGTCCTTTTTCATGGTCGGTGTCGGCCGTCAACTCTTCGTTCCCCTCTCGCTGGCAGTCGGCTTCTCCATGATTGCTTCCTATCTGCTCTCCAGCAGCTTGGTGCCGGTGTTTGCCGCCTGGCTTATGAAAGAAGCGCATAAGGGCGAAGAACACGAAGGCATCTTTGGTCGTTTCCGCGGGTCTTACGAACGCTATCTCAAATTCACGCTTGGCTTCCGCTGGCCGCTCGTTATCGGCTATTTGGCCGTCGCCTTCTTATTGGTGTTCCTACTGCTGCCTCGCATGGGTAGCGAAATCTTCCCCGATTCCAACGCTCCCTTATTGCGCATTCGCCTGCGCGCACCCACCGGCACCCGCATCGAAGAAACAGAGCGCATCGTTCTCCGTGCCCTGGCTATCATTAACCAGCAGGCCGGTTCGCAGAATGTGGAAATTACCAGCGACTTCGTTGGCGTAGTTCCCTCCAGCTATCCTGTCAATCTCATTCACCTGTTCACCAGCGGCCCGCAAGAAGCCATCATTCAATTCGCCCTCAAACGCGAAGTTGGCCGCGGCGAAGCCTTGCGCGAAAAACTTCGCGCTCAACTCAAATCCGAACTACCCAACACCCAGGTTTCTTTTGAAGCCGCCGACATCGTCACGCAAGTGATGAGCTTCGGCTCTCCCACTCCCATCGAAGTGGCCGTTCAAGGCATCAGCCTAGCTGACGATTACGCCTTTACGTCAAAGGTCCAAGCTCAGCTGGCGAAGCTATCCTTCTTGCGTGATTTGCAAATCCCCCAAGCCGCCGATTTCCCAACTCTCGATATCAACATCGACCGCGAACGCGCCGGACAGTTCGGCCTCACCATGTCTGATGTAGTCCGTTCCCTCGTACCCGCCACTTCTTCCTCCCGCTTTACCTCGCCCAACTATTGGCGCGATCCTAACTCCGGCAACGCCTTCCAGATTCAAGTGCAACTGCCGCAAAACCGCATGCAGAGCGTAGAATCTGTGGGCGATGTTCCGCTCACGCCAGACTCCAAAACGCAGCCACGCCTGGATGATGTAGCAGCATTCACACTCGGCAAAATGCCGGGCATGATCGAACGTTACAACGGCCAGCACATCGTTAGCCTCACGGCCAACCTTCATAACATTACTCTGGGCGAAGCAGCGGTACATCTCAATCAAGCGATCCAGGCAGCCGGCACGCCCCCCAAGGGTGTCGCCGTCAAACTGCGCGGCGAAATCCCTGCGCTTCAGCAAACCCTGCTCGGCCTTCGCAGCGGCCTGCTACTGGCGGTGCTCGCCATCTTCCTTTTGCTCGCGGCCAACTTCCAGTCAGTGCGACTCTCTCTCGCCATCGTCCTCACGTTGCCGGCTGTCGTGTGCGGTGTTCTGCTTATGCTCCTCGTTACGGGCACTACCCTGAACGTACAGTCATTTATGGGAGCCATCATGGCCCTCGGCATCGCAGTCGCAAATTCAATCTTGTTAGTGACCTTTTCCGAACGCGCCCGGCACGATGGCAAAGCGCCGCGCGATGCTGCGCAAGAAGGCGCAGTCAGTCGTTTGCGCGCCGTGCTCATGACCGCCGCCGCCATGATCTTCGGTATGTTGCCCATGGCCGTCGGCTTCGGCGAAGCCGGCAGTCAGTCCGCTCCTCTCGGCCGCGCTGTCATCGGCGGCCTCATCGTTTCAACCTTTACCACGCTCACCATTCTTCCGTCCATTTACGCGATCCTACAACAGAAAGCATCCTTGACCTCTCCATCCCTCAATCCGATGGACCCAGCGAGCCGATACTATGAAGCCCATTAAGATCCTCAGCCTGAACTGTTTCTGCATCGCGCTCGCGTGGTCTCAATCCGTGAACTTGGTCGCGGTCATCTCTAAGACTCTGTCTCGTACCGTCGAACTCCCTGGCGAATTTCAACCGTTCATGAGTGTGTCTGTTCACGCTAAAGTCCGTGGCTATGTGGATCGAGTCCTGGTCGATCGCGGCAGTATCGTGAAGAAAGGCCAACTACTTGCGCAACTCACCGCACCGGAAATGAAAGCCCAAATCGCCGAAGCGCAATCCAAAGCCCAAGGCGCCGAGTCTGAGCGCATCGAAGCAGAGGCCCAACTCTCCGCCGCCCAAAGCACTGCCGATCGCACGGCCAAGGCTGCCGAAACCCCGGGCGCCATCGCCGGCAACGAACTGATTCAGGCCCAAAAACAAGTAGAAGCCGCCAAGGCTCTCGTCGAGGCCAAGCGTCAGGCGAGCCAAGCCGCACAAGCAATGTTGCGCGCCCAAAAGGATCTCGAATCGTATCTGTCCATCACCGCTCCTTTTGATGGCGTTGTTACAGACCGTCTCGTTCATCCTGGCGCGCTCGTTGGTCCTGGTGAAGATCCTGCACTGCTCATCGTCCAACAAATCTCACATCTTCGCTTAGTCGTCGCGGTGCCGGAAGAAGACATCGGCGGCATCGTAAATGGCGCTCACGTCGATTTCCGAGTTCCCGCTTATCCAGGTCGGACCTATTCGGGAACAGTCGCTCGAACCTCCCATTCGCTCGACACAAAGACCCGCACCATGGCCGTCGAACTCGACGTGCTCAATCGAGACACTTCCCTTTCACCGGGCATGTATCCATCAGTCAAATGGCCCGTCGACCGCAGCAAACCTTCCCTCTTCGTTCCGAAGACCAGTGTTGTTAGCACCACTGAAAGGACCTTTGTGGTTCGGGACACAAACGGCAAAGCCGAATGGGTCAACGTATCTAAAGGCGTCGCTGACGGCGACTTAGTCGAAGTTCGCGGAGACCTTCAACCTGGTGACAAAGTCGTCCGTCGTGCCACCGACGAAATCCACGAAGGGACGTCCCTCCCCTAGTTATTCAACCGGGTAACCTCAATGCCCAATCGCGACTCTAACAATACGCGTTCCTAGCTACTAACAACTTGAGGTTAGAACCATGTTCAAGAGATTACTCGGACATAGTTTGTCCGGAGCCCTGACGCTTCTCCTGGTCTTCGCGTGCAGCGCTCATTCTCAATCCACTTTCGGAACAGTCGTCGGGAATGTGTCCGACGCTTCAGGCGCTCCTGTGGCAAGTACTGATGTTACTCTTACCAACTTGGGTACAAACGAAAAGCGCACGAGCACGACCAATTCCGACGGCCTTTATCAATTCGTTAACGTTACGCCTGGCCAGTACAGCGTCTCCGTAGAAAAGACTGGCTTTAAGCGTATTGTCCGGTCCCCAGTCAGAGTCGAGACAGAGAGTACGGCTAAAATCGACTTGTCTTTGCAGGTGGGTGAACTTACCCAGACTGTTGAAGTTACGGCACAAACACCGCTCCTCCAACCTGAGTCATCCTCTCTTGGTCAAGTGGTGGACACCCGTAAAACCGACGAGCTCCCGCTGAATGGTCGCAACCCTCTAAATTTAACTGCTCTCGTCCCCTCAGTGGTTCCGCAGGGCGGTTCGATGTCCAACCCAAATGGACAGAATCCCTTTGCCTGGGGCAATTATCAAATTGGTGGAGGCATGGCCAACCAAAGCATGGTTTGGCTTGATGGCTCTCCAGTCAATGGCAGCTATATCAATATAACCGCACTGATTCCAACCCAAGACTCTTTGCAAGAGTTTAAGGTAGCCACAAATAATCTAACTCCCGAGTATGGTCGCTTCGCTGGAGGCGTTGTAAACTTTACCACTAAATCCGGCTCAAACGAACTGCATGGCGAAGCCTGGGAGTTCCTCCGTAATCGCGACCTTGATGCCAACACCTTTTTCAACAATACTAATGGCACCCCCCGCGGCGCTTTCACCCAGAATCAATTTGGCTTCAATCTCGGCGGACCGGTTATCATTCCCAAGCTTTTCAACGGCAAGAACAAGACGTTCTTCTTCGTAGACTACGAAGGCTTCCGGCTGCGCGAAGGCGTTTCTTACACCGAGACAGTTCCCACTGCCCAGGAACGCACTGGCGACCTGAGCGGGCTCGCTGCACAACAGGGCGTCAGCATCTATGACCCTCTCACGACGTGCGGCACTGGAGCACCGGGGACGCCTGCTTGTTCCGGGACTTCGGCGGGCAATAGAGTCCAATTTCCTGGCAACATGATTCCGACGAACCGTATCAATCCCACCTCCCTGATTCTGCTCAACCTTTACCCTCTACCCAACGCTCCCGGCAACGCCCAAGGAGTTGGCAACTGGATCGGTAATAGCAGCCAGGGCGGATCGAACAATGAGACCGTCGTCCACATTGATCAGAACGTCTCCGACAAACAGCACATTACGGCTCGCTATTCTTATTGGGGCAATTTGAATCTATCTGAAGAACCATTCAGCAATGGCGTTTGCCAGGACCGCTGCACGGAGACATTCAACACCAACAACTTCGTCCTGGGAGACACCTACTCCATCTCTCCGACGACGATCTTGGAAGTTCGCCTCAGCTACCAACGCTTTGTGTACAACCGCACTCCCACAACTCTTGGCTACGATCTGACCAAACTCGGATGGCCGGCGAGTCTGAACACCCAAGCAGTATTCCGAGATTTACCCGTCCCCGTGATCAACGGCTTCGACACGTTTGGCACCTTCGGCAGCCAAGGTACAGGCAGCGTCATCATCGATCATAACGATAATGATCGTGCCGCAGGAACCCTGACTAGGATCGCGGGCAATCACACGCTTAAGTTCGGTGCTGAATTCTTGCGGCTCACTCACAACTACGCTCAAACGAACACTCCCACTGGTATCTTCAACTTCAATCCCGATCTAACAGCGGCCAACGCCTTCAACACCGCAGGGAGTGGTCTAGGTCTGGCCACCTTCTTACTCGGTTATCCTTCAGGTGGAAGCGCCACGAGTCCCAATTTAGTGGCCGCTTCACAGCTCTACCCGGCCATCTTCGCGAACGATGACTGGCACCTAAATCAGAAGCTGACGCTTAACCTCGGCATTCGTTGGGAACACTCCGGCCCATGGACAGAGCGTTTCAACAACATATCCTTTTTCAACCCAACGCAACCCAACTCAGTGCTGGCCGCCGGCGGAATCACCGTTCCCGGCAACGTTGACTTGGTGAATTCCCAGTACGATTCCTACCGCAGCGGCATTCGGCCAGATTGGAAACAGTTTGCGCCCCGCATTGGCGCTGCTTATCAACTCGCTAAGAACACCGTGTTCCATGCCGGTTATGGAATGTTTTGGCTACCGAACGACGTAGCTTGGGATACCAGTCCGAATAACGACCGAATCAATACGTACTCGACGCCCGTATTGGAGTCTGTTTACACAGGCGTTCCCGCTTGTTATCCAGCCAGTTGTACGGCTGGATCGCCAGGCTCTGCCTACACAATCGCCAACCCATTTCCGGGCGGCATCGTAGCCCCTCCGGGACGTTCGCCAAGTTATGCCTCCACGCTGATCGGCACTGGCATTTCCGAGAACTTACTCGGCAATCCATATGGCTACGCGCAGCAATGGAACGCCGATATCCAGCAACAGTTCGGCAACGGTTTCCTGATTGACATTGCCTACGGCGGATCGAAGGGAACCCACCTCCCCATCGACTCACCCAACCTGGATCAGCTACCGAGTCAATATTTGTCACTGGGCAATGCACTTTTGCAAAGTGTCCCGAATCCGTATTACGGATTGATCAACACGGTCGGTTCGCCGCTGTCTCAACCCACCGTGACCCGAGAACAGTTACTGCTGCCCTATCCACAGTACACGGGCGTTTCGTACGCTGGCGAGGGAGTGGGAAACTCCACTTACGAGTCGTTGCAAGTGAAAGCGGAAAAGCGCTTCGCCGGCGGCAATTCCATTCTCGTAGCCTATACGCATGCCAAACTGATCAGCGATACCGACACCATCACAAGTTGGCTTGAAGGAGGCGGCACTGGCGGAATTCAGAACTGGAATAATCTGAACAACGAGAAATCTCTGGCATCGTTTGATGTTCCAGACCGCTTGGTAGTCAGTTACGTTCTGGACGTTCCGGTTGGCAAAGGGCGACGGTACATGTCCAAATCCAATCGCTTCACTGACGCTGCCGTCGGAGGCTGGGGCATCGAGGGCGTGACTACGATTCAGGAAGGATTCCCGCTCCACATCGGCGTAAACTCCAGCAACCTGAACGCTTACAATTCCGGCGGACAGCGGCCGAACGTTGTCCCCGGTTGCACCTCGGCGTCGTTCCAATCGACCATCAACGAGTACTTCAACACCGCTTGCTTCACACAGCCGGCGCCGTTTACGTTCGGCGACGAAAGTCGAAATGATCCCGTGTTGCGTGCTCCGGGACAAGCAAATTGGGATTTCTCGGCGTTCAAGAGTTTTGCTTTGTCGCCGGAAGGAAAAGCCCGATTGCAATTCCGCGCGGAGTTTTTCAACATCTTCAACCGCGTGCAGTTTGGCTATCCGGGACAGTCGCTGGGTGCGAGTAACTTCGGCCAGATTACCGGGATTGCGAATTCGCCGAGGTTGGTGCAGTTCGCTTTGAAGCTGGCATTTTGAAGAGTTCCATTTCGTGTTCGGCTTGATGCAATTGGCCCTTCTTGCGATACAGGCTGGCAAGGTTAAAATGCGCCTGTTTCGCAAGGGGGCCATCTTTTTCGATAGCCACTACTTGGGTCCAGGCTTTCTCCGCTTCAGAAAGATCGCCATCGAGTAGTGCGGCTTTGCCGAGAGACAGCAAAGTCTCGGGCATTTCGGGACGGAGTTTGTCGGCGAGTTCGAGTTGCGCTTTGGCTTCTTTGGTTTTGCCGTTTTGGAGGAGGGCTGCGCCGAGGCGGTAAGCGGTTTCGGCATCGCCTGGTTGCAGTTTGGCTTCGGACCGGAACTCGTCTTCGGCTTTCGGCCACTCGGACGCGAGGGAGTAAAGTTCACCCAACGCTAAGTGAACATCGGGGGTGTCGGGCCGGAGCCGGATGGCGGTCTGGTATTCGGCTTCGGCTTCGGACACTTGGCGGAGGGCGGCGTAGTTCTCGGCAAGGGATTGATGGGCGCGGGCTGAGTTAGGGTAGGCGGCTTCGAGAGTATCGAAGACTTCTTTCGAAAGGAGTCCGCTGGCGCGACCCAGATAGTAGAGCAGGTCGGGATCATTCGGGCGCTTGGCGAGCGCGGCGTTCAGGTTGGCGATGGCTTCAGGGAGTTTGCCGGTTTTGAGCTGCGCGATACCCAGAGCGTCTTGCGTGTGAGTTTTCTCCAGATGAGGAATGGCCTCCGCAGCGAAGCCGGAAGAAAGCAAGGCATAGCCGAGCATCTGTTCAGCTCCAGTCAGGCCCGGATCGAGTTCGAGGGAGCGTTTCAGGGGCGCGACGGCGGCGGCGTACTCGTGATGCTCAAGCAAGGCAGCGCCGAGGTTGACGAAGCCGGCCGGAAAGTCGGGAGCCAGTTCGGTTACTTGGCGAAACTCCGAGATAGCATCGGTGAGTTTACCGGCTTGCCTTGCTTCGAGTCCAGCCCGGGCGTGCTGAGCGGCGTCGGGCGAAACGGTCTGCCAAGCGAGTCCGAGACAAATGAAAATTCCGCGCATCACTTTGATTCTTGCTCCATTACGGTGATAAAGCGATCGACCGGAATATTTCTCAGAAACTGATGAATGCCGGATGGCCAGTGAATTTCGACATCTGCTTTACTTGCATCGCCGAGACCGAAGTGAACGCGTTTGTCGCTGGCTGACTGATAACTCCCAGACGTCTGCGCGTACTGGGTTTGACCGTTCAAAATCAAGACGGCGCCGAGCCCGTCGCGGTTACTCCGAGTTCCCTGTAAAGTGATGGTCAACCAATGCGCATTCCCGGGGTGATTGTGAAAGACGATTGGATGACCACCTAAGACAGTCATTACTACATCGGTCCAGCCGTCGTTGTTCAGATCGCCGAAGGCAGCCCCGCGACCGGCAACAGGAGAAGTTGCAGCGAGATCGCCGGGACTGAAGTGTCCGCGACGATTCAGGAGAAGCAGCGGGCGTTCGAGCGAGTGAAGAGACGGATCAATTTGTTCGATGTTATCCATGACGTGGCCTTGTGCGATGAAGAGATCTTTCCATCCGTCGTTATCAAAATCTTCCAGTCGAATGCCCCAACCGGAGCTGCCCGCAGTCGCTGAACCGAGACCAGCGGCCAAACTCCGATAGCTGAAAGAGCCGTTGCCGTCGTTATGATAGAGCGCGTAAATCTGTTTGGCTAGATTGGTGACGATGATATCGGGTTTGCCGTCATTATCATAATCGCGGAAATCGACGCCCATGCCGGCAAAGGGTTTGCCATCGTCGGACAGTGCGACACCGGCATCTAGAGCACATTCTGTAAAAGTGCCGTTGCCGTTGTTGTGGAAGAGGAACTGCTCCATACCATCGTTGGCGACGAAGATGTCGGGAAAACCATCGCCATCGTAATCGTTGAACGCGACGCCCAGTGAGCGGCCGCGTTTGGCAGCGATCCCCGATTCGCGGCTGACGTCTTTGAAAACGCCGTTTCCCATGTTGCGGTAGAGGATGTTAGTGGTGGCGGGAAACTCGCCGGGCGGGCAATAGGTCCGTTGGGCGCACGCGTGACTGTGTTTGAAATCCCACTCCATGTAGCGAGTGACGAAAAGGTCTAGGCGGCCGTCGTTGTCGTAATCGAAGAAACCGGCGGAGGCAGACCAGCCACCAGCGGCGACTCCGGCTTTTTCGGTGACGTCGGAGAACGTGCCGTTGCCGTTATTGTGATAGAGGATGTTCTTGCCGTAAGAGGTCACGTAGAGATCGGTGAAGCCGTCGTTGTCATAATCCGCGGCGGCGACGCCCATGCCGTAGTTGGTGTTTCCTGCATTCGCCAAACCGGCGGCCTCGGTGACATCAGTGAAAGTGCCGTCTTTGTTTTGGCGATACAGACGGTTCCAATAGCGGGGGTCGGAGCGCTGAAAGTTTCCCGGCAGCTTGCCGCCGTTCACAAAGAAGATATCGAGAAGGCCGTCGTTATTGTAATCGAGCAGCGCAACGCCACCGCCCATGGTTTCGATCAGATGCTTTTGCGGAGTGGGTGAGTTTTGCTGAACGAAGGTAATTCCCCGGGGCAGGGTGACATCGAATAGAACAAAGCTGATGGCTAAGAATAGCTTCACAACGGAGTCACCCGCGGGCTCGGGAACGAACCAATACTACGACAGAACGCGGGCCAACGCTGTAGCGCAAGGAAGGAAGCGGCTCACCGGAGCCGTCCGGGAAGTCACGAGGCGTGTCGAGGCTTGTATCAACAACGCGGTTCCATCGCTGCGCTTCGCCTTCTTGGACGGTGAACGTGAGCGCCTCCCAATAGCCATTGATCATAACGTAGAGATCATCGTCGTTCTGCGAAGCGCCGTCGAGATAGAAGGCGAGGCTGTGTGAGTCGTGCGACAGATCTGGATCTTTGCCGACGCCATGCCAAGCCACATCACCCCTCCAGAAGCGGCTTCGACACAATGTGGGGTGTGCCTTGCGAAAGGCGATCATCTTCTTGAAAAACGCAAAGGTAGAGGCGTTGGTTTTTAGGCGGTTCCAGTCGAGCCAACTGGTTTCGTTGTCCTGGTTATAGGAATTGTTGTTACCTGTTTGGGTGTGGAGGAACTCGTCGCCGGCGCGGAACATGGGAGTGCCGGCGGAAAGAAAGAGCAGACAGCACAGATTTTTCGCCTGGCGCAGACGGAGGCGCATCACTTCTTCGGGAACGTCTTTGTCGCCCTCCCAACCGCAATCCCAACTCCAATTAGCGTTGCTGCCATCGCGGTTATTTTCGCCGTTTGCCCAGTTGCGCTTCTGATTGTAGGAGAGCAAATCATAGAGCGTGAAGCCATCGTGAGCGGTGATGAAGTTAACAGACTGATAGGCGTGGTAGGCATTCATCCGGTCGTCGGGAAAGAGATCCTCGCTGCCGTAGATGCGGGTCATTAGCGCGGGCACCATGCCAGCATCGCCACGGACAAAGCGACGGACATCATCGCGAAAATCGGCATTCCACTGGGACCAAGTCACGCCGGGAAAACTTCGCCCGAGTTGATAGCCACCAGAAGCGTCCCAAGGCTCGGCGATCATACGGAGACCTCCCAACTCGGGATCGGAGGTGATCTGACCGAGGACGGGCGGATCGTCCCAATTCAGTGAACCGTCTTCGTTGCGGCTGAATACGGAGGCGAGATCGAAGCGAAAACCATCGATTTCCATCTCGCAGGCCCAATAACTCAGGCTGTCGAGCACTAACTGGCGCATGTAGTGGTTCGAGAAATTCAAGGTATTGCCAGTGCCGGAGAAATCAGCGTAGGGCTTAGCGGGATTGCCAGAAAGGAGATAGGCCGAGGTGTTGTCGATGCCTTTGTAACTGTAGATAGGCCCACCCTCGTTGCCCTCGCAGGTGTGGTTATAGACAACATCGAGAACAACTTCCATGCCGGCCTCATGAATGGCGTTCACCATATCGCGAAATTCGCGATGCGCGTCGGGAGCATGAATGGCATAAGCGCTATGAGGCGCGAAGAAGCTCAAAGGTGTGTAACCCCAATAGTCGCCGCTGCCGGGATCGAACTGATAGATGGGCATCAACTCGACAATCGTAACGCCGAGTTCTTGGAGGTAAGGAATCTTTTCAATGATACCCGCGTACTTGCCTCGCTTGTCTTCGGAAACGCCCGAGTTGGGATTCTGTGTGAAGCCGCGGATGTGGAGCTCATAGATGACGGCATCGAACTCATGACGGTTGACGCATTTGCGGCGGGATTCTCTTGGATTGCATTCCAACTGATGAGGAATGACACCGAGGGGTGCGCGGCCCGCGTTACTACCAGGGCGGATGGCGGCGACGCGATCAAAGGCCTCGGGGAAGAAGATGGCACGGGCATAGGGATCGACGAGGATCTTCTGCGGGTCGAAGCAATGTAGTTCCAAGGGCCCTCCGGGCGGTGGGCCATCGATGGAGTATGCGTAGTAGGAGACATTTTCCATTTCAACTTCGGGAATGAGGCAGTGCCAAACGCGGCCGGTTTTGTTGCGGAGATAGTCGAACTTGCGCGTGAACAGCGGGGTGGTTACGTCGGACTCTTTATATAGGAGGAGCGTGACGCTTTCGGCGAATTTCGAATACAGTGTGAAGTTGTACGACTGGAAATCCTGAAGCCAACTCACACCAGGTGGCGAAGGCGCACCTTCTGCTCGAATCCATTCAGAGGTGCAGGCGGGCATCATATGGAGAGAGGAACCACTGATACTGTTGTAGCGCGGAATGGGGAGGAGAAACGGCGAAGCTGCGATAAGTTCGACGGGAGGGCGAAGAGAAGGCGTTTTTTGCGAAACGAGATTTGGCGGCGCGGCTAATTTACGCAACGAAGCCAACCTTCGCTTGGAACGGAGCTGCCGAAATCCGGGGGGAAGTGAAAAAACGAACCCAATGGGTAGTGGCGATTTCGGCTGGCACCGTTGGGGCGAAGAAAAAGCGTCTATTACGAAACAGACTTGGGTAGGGAGCTGTCTTGCGCTACGAAGCCAAAGCTTTTTCGGCTAGCGTTTTGAAAAAACGAACCCAATCGCCCGGGGGCGGAATGGATTAAGAGGCGTTTCCGGGAGAACTCACGGTTTTTGGCGTGGGTTGGGTTGAATGATTCCCATTAGCTGAACTTCTCCTTCGCCCGCTGGGCCACCCTGCGAATGAAAATGGGAGGACCGGTTAGACACTTAGGGCAACCGATGAATTCCGGTCTGGCCGGTGGGGCGCGATCTGCGTTTCGGAGCGAAGGACGCCGGTGCACAACCGTCGCAAAGTAGTTTAAGGATAGCTGGGCGGCCGAGGGAACAGTGGAAGAAGACCATGGATGGGAGGACAAGAAAGTTTTGTTTTCAAATGCTTGGTCTAGGAAAATAATTCCGGAGGATTGGTGACCGACTTTGGCGCGGCGAAGAAGATGATATTTGTCACGAGGAGACAGGTGCATAGTAGTAGGAAAGACTGATCGCGCCTTTCGGGCTGGGAGATCGGCGGATGCCGAGGTTGCGAATCGCTCGTCAATTGTCGCGGATCGATCCGTTGAGAATATGCGCGAACGGGACGAGACCCGCCTTCTGAAGGGTCGCGCGTGATGCGACGTTGTCGGGATTGCAGCGGGCGCACGGGATACTCCCCAGCGCGTACGCAAAGCGTTTGAGCTCCTGGACTAGATATGACCCAAAACCGCGGCGCCTGAATGATTCGACAGTCTCCATGTAAATGTCCGTGTACGGCACATTGTAGTGAAACATGAGGCCGCCGGTGGCTACAGTCGCGCCGTCCAGCACAAGCTGATATTCTGCTCCGCCCTGTCGCTCAGCGATGGCGTTCCAGATTTCATGATCAGACGTCAGTTGCTGAACGGTTGCGCCATTCGCCGGCAGTGCAGTCGTGATTGCGTCCCGAAAGACAATCTTCTCGCTCCAGATGTCGCGCGCGTACGTATGTAACATCACCGCCAACACGGCGTCACTCGACTGGACCTCCATGAAGCGCGCGTTGCTGGCAGTGAGCAGGGCCTCGAACAGCTTGAATGAGTGTACCCGGTGCTCGGGTAGCACGTAGAACTCGAAGATGGAGGGCTTGTCCTTCCAAGGGCCTGCCACGGCGATCGAACCGAAACCGGCGGCGACGCCATCGATATTCAACAGGTAGGTCACCGTCCAGCCATCACGCCGGTGAATCGAGTCGTACACGATCTGGCAGTTCATCTCCTGGCGATAGCGAACGCGTAGGGGAAGGACAGCGTCTGCCGTCGATGTTGTGGCCAAGGCAAGGATAGGGCGCTCAAGCACAGCCTCCAGCATAGACATTGTTCCTGGCGAAGACAATGTCGCGACCTTATCGAGCGTTGTCGTCTCCGAAAACCGAAAACCCGAACGACGCGCGTCATCAATGTCGTCGGACTCGTGCCCTTCTAATGACAATCGCTCGCGAACACTACCAAAGAACAATCATGGCTCCGACATCGTGCTTGCCGCGTACGGGCTCATTGCTGACCAAGGCACACATACCTATACCTGTCAAGAACATCCTTGCTGTTTACAAACAAGCTCACGAATTACTACCGTCAGCACTCATAAGGTTTTTATTGACCGCGCATGCATTGGGAAGGATAAACGGCGTTCACGTCTGGAATCCACTCCTAAGGTTTAGTCGGCAATATGCGGCAAAAGATCGTCTTTCTCCCAGTCGCCATTTTTCGCTTCTCCACATTCAACAAATCGAATAGAGCCCTATCCAAAGCGAGCCGTTCGGCAGCGGGGCCAGCGGAAAGATAAGCTCTCCGTTCAGCAAATCGAACAGATGAAAAACTTTTGGCGATCCGCTGATGGTTTTTGCCGGCGGATGTCGCTAACAAGGCATGGGAAGCATCCTATGACAAAAAGATTCAACCACTCACCTAGCCACCTGAGTCACCTATTGGTCTGTAGCGCGCTAACCGGTTTGTTGTGCCCGCTACTCGGCAGCGCCGCCAGCACATATAGCTTTCAGAAGATAAACAATCAAACCGATCCGACGTTTAACCAGTTATTGGGAATCAATAACACCGGAACGATCGCTGGCTACTTCGGAGTCGGCAGCATGACAAATCCTAATAAAGGCTACACCGTGGCACCGCCCTACGGCCAAGGATCGTACACAAACGAAAACTTTCCCCTCTCTGCCCAAACGCAAGTGGTGGGCATCAACAGCAACGGTTCACCCACGACGGTGGGTTTTTGGGTCGATAACGCAGGCAACAACTTCGGATTCGTTAACCAGGGGAGCACTTTCACGTCAATCTCCGATCCAAATACTCCGGCGGGCACTGGATTTAACCAACTGCTCGGTGTCAACAACAACAATGTAGCCGTGGGATTTTATATCGATGCAAACGGAGATTCGCAGGCGTATTCTTACAACATCGCGACCGCCACATTCACGGCGATCAAGCTTCCCAGCACGTTCAACCCAGTCATGACAACGGCCACAGGCATAAACAACGCCGGTGAGATCTCCGGTTTTTACATTGACGGTGCCGGGAACGCGCACGGCTTTCTTGATAACGCCGGCACTTTCAGCATTTTTGACGATCCGGCGGGCGCGGGAACCAACACTTCATTTTTAGGCCTCAACAACGAAGGCGAGGTAGTGGGAAGCTATGTCGATCAGCTAGGCATAACGAATGGCTTCACTTTCAATGACGTGACGAACACCTGGACGACCGTCGATGATCCGAACGCATCCTCTACGGCGGCCTTCGACGTCACCGGCACCACGATCAACGGCGTGAATGACATAGGACAGCTGGTTGGGTTTTATTCCGATGGCAACAACGTTGATGGCTTTTTGGCGTCGCCTGTTCCTGAGCCTGCTTCGCTTGGATACGTGGCCGCCGGTCTTCTTCTCTCCGCATGCATCTACAGGCGAAAGCGACCTCATAGGTGCCAAAACCGGGCGTCGGAGTGTAAGGAGCACCATGCGGGAACTGCCCGAAGCCGATTTGCGCTTCGCCGTTGAATCCGAACTGAAGTTGGTCGGTCCGACACCCTTGTGAATCAAGGACTGTTTCCGAACGGGGCTCTCGCCACAGGTGAGTTTGGCGACGTTGAGAGCATCTTCAATCAAGCGGGCATCTTGACCCTATTTCAAGCCTTTCGTCACCTTCTTTACCGGAGCCTCGAATCTGGAACTCTGCAATACAACGAGCAAGTGTTCCTCGTCATGGTGGAGCGCAGCGGACATAGGCGTGCTATCGCTAGCGGGCGTTTGGAACGCCCGCCAATCTTTAGGTGATGCAACCGAAAATGCCTAGCGAGGGCCGCTGGCGTTGAATTGAACTGCGGGGAGAAGCTGCGTGCCTTCACTCCGAACTCCGACGAGCGCGCTCGGATTCAGACCCAGGGCTTGCAGAATTGTGGGCGCCACCTGCATCGTTTCCACCGGTCCGCTATAGAGTTGCTGCGAGAACGAAGGGTTCGACAAAAGCAACATCACGTTCGTATCGTCATGTGCGAAGCCACCGTGTTCCATTTGCTTCTTGGTGCTACCCGTGTAAACGATGCCGACATTCGGAGTCATGATGATGTCGGGAGTGCGAGGATCGGCGTCGGCCGTTGGGGCGTCGCCGTAAGGGGGAATGCCGGGTGTGTCAAGCATGGAGGTCAAGCTTGCTCCATAGTAAATCTGGCCCAAACCAACGTAAGTCGGGGTACCAGGGGTTTTGCTCGTTGCGTCGAGGATGTTCACCGCGTTGAGTGTACTGGTGCCTGGGCTCAGCCAGATCAACGAAATATCATCCTCGGTGGGTCCGATTTGATTCAGTTCGGAGTCGGGGATGAAGGAGGCTCCCAGGAGGGTGACTGGACTGGTGCCGTTGGTTTTGGAGTGACCTGGCAGCGGGTAGAATAAGTTCTTATCGATGGGCGATTGGCCGTGCTTAGCCGTAATGACGATCAAAGTCGAGTTATAGATTCCCTGCGACTTTAACGCCTTCACCATCTGTGCGATGGAAGCGTCGACAAACTCAATCTCGCGCAGCAGAGCCGCCGACGGTGTGCCTTCTGCATCAAGATATCCGCCAGTGATGATGCCGCTCGCTGTGGCTTCAATGAGCTTTTGGCCGACGGAGACCGCTTGGAAATTCATACCCAAAATCGTGGGCACTTTCGTCTTTGCCGTGCCCAAATGGTTCATGCCATGAATTTCATTGACAATGGCGTTCACTTTGATTTGGTCATAGCAGCGGATGTCAAAGAAGCTATCAACCCATTGATTCACGCTGGAACTGAGATCGAGGCTGCTGCAGGATTCGCCCAACGCTGTTTTGATCGTCGCAACGGCGGCCTGGTTGGCGGCGGCGGCCGCGTTCTGCGTGGGATCGGCAGGGTTAGCTACCGAGTTAATTTCCGGTCCGAAGAAGTCGTCAACGTTTTTGCCATTGCCCGGTCCATTCACAGATGAGTAAGCGGGGTGCTTATCGGACCAAGCGGTGTAGCCGCCATTGTCATGAATCACTCCAAAAACCGTGTTATCGCGAACGAAGTTCCACGGATAAACAGGAGCACAATTTTTATA
>Ga0182012_10000491_pt1 | contig 43992 bp, 62 predicted proteins | sample 612S2SmetaG_FD_120486 | JGI IMG/M metagenome (GOLD analysis project Ga0182012, IMG submission 120486) | Permafrost microbial communities from Stordalen Mire, Sweden - 612S2S metaG | ecosystem: Environmental > Terrestrial > Soil > Wetlands > Permafrost | place: Sweden: Stordalen | collected... | reverse complement strand
TGGGATAGCCGAATCGGCCGGAAATGGGCGAAAGATCGTGGACATGGAGTTTTTAACCGGTGGGCGCAAACTGCGTCATCGTGCGGTGCATCTGTTTTTGCTGCCGTTCGAGCGACGAAGTCATAGCCGCCTTGACGGTGCGGTGAATCTCTTCCGTCGTGGCATGCGGCTGTGTGACGTGAATATGCACGTCGCCAAAAGTGGCCCCTGCGTAACGGGCGGAGGCTTGGTACATCTCAGCCGAATAGGGGTTTTTCCCGTTTTCGATCCGTACGATGGATTGCTGCAAGGCGGCCAGCACGCTCGCCTGAGAGAGATCGAGCTTCGAGTCGGCCCCGATACCCAAGCGCTTCGTCACGCCGGCGATATAGGCTTCGGTGTTATTGTGATCGCCCGCCGGCGCATAGCGCGAAATGATCGACCGGATCGTATCGACGCCGCGGGCCGCGTAACTGCGCAAGAGCTTGGCGAGCGCATTCAAGCCATCCTGAGCATTCGCAAAGACAGCGAAGCGGCCGTTGGGTCCGCCTTCTCGATGTGCTCCAGTTTGGCCCGCATAGTTGATGTTGCCGGGATTGTTGTTGCGGATGCCACGCGGATCGTGAGCGTCCCCGGCCGCCGGCGAAGCGTCAACCGGAACGGTGTCGGTCCAGGCCGCCGAGCCCGTGGGGATCGGTTTGTCTCCTGCCCTATCCTGCCCCTGCTTGTGCGTCTCGAAGTTAATGAGCGGCTGCAGGTCCGGATTATCTTTGGCGAGCTTCTGCGCCAAGGCGGTCTTTGATAGCGCCGCGCCGCCGAACGCGAAGAGGGCGTCTTCGGCGCTCTTTTTTACTTCGGCCGTCACTTGGTGCGACAGCTTCTTGACATTTCCCCAATCGCCCGTGAAGAGCGCCTTGAGTGCTGCGATCACCAGCTCGATTTCGGTGACGGCGGCGGTACTGAAGTGCGTCACCGCTCCCAGCGCCAGCCCGAGGGTGTGGATAAATAACGCCGCCCAATGCACCACAAATTGAATCGCGCTAGCGATCTTCTTGAAAGTGAGTTCCGAGCCTTCGAGCGACTCGTCTTCGGCGAAGATGTTGAGCAGATGGATGAAGAGAACGCCGAGATCCTTCAGCAGTGAGCCCAGCCCCTCGACGATGTCCCCGGTGTCCGTTAGGGCGGGCCCGAACTGATCGGCGAGCCAGGCGATCACCTCTGGCATGTGCTCTTTGAACCAGCCGTTGAATTCTTCGAGCTTGCGATGCACGTCGCCGAGGGTCAGGCCGAATTGCTCGAACAGCGCCGACACGACGCCCATGGAGAGAAATTCCAGCTCCTGCTTGAAGCGCGTAAATTCAAAACGCAGATCGCGCAGCGAGCGCATGTTCTTTGCGTAGTTGACGCCCAGGCTCGTCGCCATCTCATCCTGGTCGCGGCTGAGTTCGAGGAAGCGGGCGTTGAGTTCCGGATCCCAGGCGATTTCTTCGAGCGAAGCGCCCAGCGCCTCCATGCCCATCGACAGTTTGCGCGCCTGTTCCGTGGTCATGAACATACGCAGGCCCATGAGACGGTACTTCTGATCGGCCATCGCCACGTGATCGGCCATGCCGACAACGGCGCCAGTAACGCTGATAAAAGCGCCGGCCGCCGCCGCACCCCACTTGACCAAATTGGCAACGACGCCGCCCGTGGCCGATTCGACGAGGCCCGCCGCGTCTTTCAGTCCGAGTTCGAATTTGCGAAGCTCGGGCTGATTGACCTGGAAACCCAACTGCACAAAGTACGATTTGAGAACGTCAATGTCCATGATTGTTTTTTGATTCGAGGTACGCCTGAACGCGGTTGTCGTTCGCGGCTTTCACGTCGAGCAGCTCATGCACATCCATGAGATCGTCGAACGTAAATACGTCCTCGGCCAGATCGCGGTGGGTCCAGAGGCCGGCCGCGACCGGACGGAAGGCGAACGGATCTAGGTTGGGATAGTTGAGGAGGGCGGGGCCTGCAGAGCCGCCAGACCCGGCATGCTGTTCATCACAGTCGCTAACCCGCCTTCGAGAAAAAAAGGGGAGAGGTTGTAAACGAGGCTATGCACGGTCAGAGCGATCACCGCCGTCAGATCGAATTCGAGATCCTTCGCCGGCCAGCTGTCCGGGCGTACAAAGACGGGCAGCGGCACGCCATGTTCGTTATAAGCACGCACCACGGCCAGCGCGTGCCCTTGCAGATTGAAGAACTCGTCTTCCGACAGCACGGCGCGGTTCGAGGCGAGCGCGGCGCCGGCGTCTTTGAGAGCCGACTCCAGCGCGACCGGCAGCATTTTGGTGAGGACTTGCGCCAGCACCCAGGAGCCGTCGCGCGCGCGAAACTTGCCGATCTGATACTTCTTACCGCCGACTTCGACGTCTTTGAAATTGCTCATAAAAATTAGATCTCGTTGATGATGCGGGCGCAAGGCAGCGTCCAGGTGACTTTCTGGCCGGTCTGTTGATAGACCTTATCGGGCACTTTGCCAAAGGAAACGCCGGTGGCCGTGTGTCCCGAGCCATCGAGCAGGTTGCGGACCGTAATCGTACCGGCCGCCCAATCCGACACGTCGCCGTTATCGGCGGCCGTCTTGCAACTGTTGAACGTGCTCAACAGGAAGCTATGCAGGTCGCTGGTCTGCTGCACCTCGATCGAGATGGTGCCGTTATCGCCCGCGATGTAAGACACCATGGCGCTGCCGTCGGCCGACATATCGGTCACCGTGCGGTCCTGCACCATCGAAATCGTGATCTGGCCCAGGCCGACGTTGCCGCCGCCCAGAATGTATTGGCCGCCGAGCGGGTGGATGTACGCGCCGGTCAGGTCTTTGAATGAATAAAGTGTCATCGGATTGGTTTCCTAAAATTTCCTTCCCTGGTTAACGCTGGACGTACACGCCGATCGTCAGCGAGTGCATCGTTCCGGCTTCGACGAATGAAACATAAAGAGGCATGCCTTTGCGGGCGGCGGTGTCGCCGGCCGATTGAGCGGTGAACGACTGCGCCTGCAGGAGATAGCCCTTGGGCAGCGGCGTTCCGCTCGTGAGGCTCAGAACCGTTGGCCCGGTCCAGGTGCCGGGAGCAATGAAGCCGCGTGTCACCGCGCGCTCGCAGGGTTGACTGGCGACGGCGATCACCTGCGCCTCGCCCGCGTTCGTTTGAGGAACCGAAGGCGCGCTCTGCAGCATGTTGATCAGGGAATACTGCAAGTCGGCCGACAGCATGTCGAGGTTCAGCACTTCGTCGAAAAACTGGCCGTTGGCAACTGTCCCTTGTTCGAGCCACACGAAAACGTTGGCGGTTCCGACGTAGACGTTGCCGTCGAGCGCTTCGATGGCGAGCGCCTGCGTTTGCGTCAAAGGCTCGGCAGTGATGCCGGTGAGCACTTTGAACTTCATGGTGTAGTTCGAGTTGGCGAGGCCGGTGTTGAGCCCCATCGCCACGCCCATCGCGGCCACGGCTGCGTAAACGTTGTTCGGCGCGGTGGCGGTTCCGGAGACGATTTGCGTCGTCGAATAGATGCCGAACACGCGGCTGTAGGAAGCCGCCTGCAAAGCCGCCATGACGTTGCCGCCGGTGCCGGCGAGAACGGCGGCATCGCCGGTCGTATAGAAGTACACGCCTTGCGGCGTGGCGGATTGAATCCAGGCCGCGATAGCTTCGTGATCGGCGGTGACGGCGGAAAGTACCGCACATGCGTACCAACTGGCGGAAGCCGCGCGGCACGCTTCGAGTGCGGTCAAGCACGATTCGGGTACGGTCAAGTCCTGCCGTCCGACCCAGAGAGTCATGGGCTGCGGGGTCTGATCGAAATAGATCTGCGCGGCCAAATACTCTGGGCTCGTATTCGAGAAGCCGTCGCTCAGCATCGCAGCCGTCGATGAATATTGCCGGACGCGCGAGTTAGCGCCGCTCGAAGGAATCGTCGTCGAAGTGCCGACGATCAAAGCCTGGCTGAACGTCGGGGTCGCGGCGGCGATGGGCGATACGTAGACCGCCACATTGCACACCGCCGAAAGCGGTAACGTGTTCATAAGTTTGTCCTTGGGGAGAAAAGCGTTTAAGAGGAAACGGTCAGGTCATCGACCAGGCCCGTTTTGTTGTAGACCTTGATTTCGACGCTGGCGATCGAATTCACGACGAGCGATTCGGTGACCAGCTCGTAGAAGCTCAGCTTTACGTCGCTGCGGTCCCACCACTGGCCTTCAAAGAGTTCCGGAGCGCGCATCGTCGCCGGAATGTTGCCGGTAAGCGTGAGGTTCGAGGCGAGCAGCGTGTCATGCGTGAAGTCGAGCCGCATCGACGATTTCAAAAGCCGCGCGTGATCGAAGCCGTTCGGGCCGTAAAAGACCCATTTCACTTGCCAGACGCGCGTATAGGTGTCGTTCTGCCGCACGCTCGCTGAATCGTTCCATGCGTACCGCCTGTCGAGAATGCGGTTGTAATCGGCGTCCTGCTCGGTCGCCGTGATCGAGCACACGTCGTCGGTGATCGCCCAGGCCGGCTGCGCGATCCAGCCGATGCGGACTTTCGAGTAAGCGAGCGCGTCGGTGGCCGGATTGATGCCCAGGACGCCGAGGGTCAGCGTTTGGACGATCGCGTTCAGATCGCCCTGCGCGAGCGCCGACGAGACGAGCGTCTGCCCGTTTGAAAAGGTATAGGTGGACACCTTGAGGAGTGAGGAGAAGAAGCCGGGTTACTGGCCGGACACGCGGACGCCAAACGCTTTGAAGAAGCCGAAGTCGCCATAGGGCCAGACTTTGGCAATGCGGTAGGTATCGCCGCGCCACGTGATCGTGTCGCTGGTGGCCGCGGCTCCGGAGCCGCCGTGCGAGAGGTAAATCGGCTGCGTCGAATAAAACAGCATCGCGCCCGTGACGCGGTCGCCTTCCGGCACTTGCGCCAGATCGCGTTCTTTCGCCACCGTAATGATGCCCGAAGCCGCCACCGGCGTCGTCGAGTTCGCATAGCCGCCGAGCACGAACGCGCCCGTCGAACGGTTGATCGTATACGGTTGGTTGAAGTCGGGATCAGTGACGATTTCGGAAAGGTTGATCACTCGTCTTCGACCAAGAACGTGATACTGCGCCGCATTTGCGCGGTGTTTATCAGTGGGCGGTCGCTGCCTTTTTCCGCAATCGTGGAGGGAGCGTTCGGAGCCCAGCCGTTGCGTGGATCCACAAACCAGCGGATCGCCGCATTCCGCGCCAGCATGCCCGCCTGGTTCAAGTGATCCTTCGCATCGCCGGGCTTTGCGCTCAACGTCGAGCGCGCCGCTTCGCCGAGTTGTTTCGTGATCAGCGCCGCGTTATCCGGCGCTTCAATGGCCGGTTCGAGGACGGGTCTCGCCGGGATGTGTTGCAAGGCCGAACCGTGCGTGTGAATATACAGCAATCCGGCGTTCGTCATTGCGCCGGAATTGCGGTTCGTCTCGTCTTCGGGCACGCCCACGTACACGTCGGTTTGGGCGATCTTCGCAAGCTGCTGGCGCAGCTTCGCCATCGAGTCGCCGCCGCCGCTCGTCGTTGTTACGGTGGGTTGCATTTTACGGAAGCTGAACTGTTAACGTAGGCTGCTGAACTTGGCAATTTACCCTTGCGTAAATCAAGCCATGCGAGGGCAAGCCGGTGAGCGAAACTGTCTGCACTCGCTGTCCGCCGCTGCCGCTCACGCGGGTCCAACTGCCTGAGCCGTTGTAGAACGCGGTCGTTCCCCAATCGACGCCGCAAGCGTTCGCATCGGGAGCTAAGAAGCCAATCGTTGCGCTTGTGCTGGTCGAGCCGCCGAGCGCCCGCACGTTTGAGACTTTGCCCTGGTGTTGCTCCAGTTGGTCGATGTTCGCGCCGACATCCAACCCGTCAGTCGAAGCGTGAGCGCCGCTGATGTACTGAGGGGATGCGACCGTTGCCCCTGACGGTTTTACGCTGCTGAGTCGCAAATTGTTGATGCAGCTAGCCGCGCTAGTTAATGTGCAAACGTTGAAGAATCCGGTGTTGGCGAGACGATTCGCAAGAGTGTTTCCGGTCGGGATGTACGTTGATGTCGGAATAGCCGATGACCCTGCCTGAAACGTTGTGATGTCGGACGTGGCAAACTCGGTCGATGAGCCGGGAAGCGAGTAAGTGTAAGTGAACAGAGCTACATTCGATGTGTACGTGAGGAGGTTGTAGCAGTTCAAGAGCGCCGCGCCCTGGTATCCCCAACATGTGACCGTTGTGCTGTCGGTCTGATAGATGCTGCCCTTGTACGCCGAATTCGCGCCTGGGTCCGTCGCTATCGGGAAGATGTTGTTTGTGTACTGTACGCCGCTTTCTAGAAATTGGCCCATGCTGAAGAAAGCCGGGAGACATCCCCCCATGCCCCATACAGTGTTGTGATCGAAGATCACGTTTTGGCCGCTTCCGGCCCAATTCGTGAACGTGCCGTCGGTGCAATAGGCGAAGGTCGAGTTGATCTTATAAACTTTGGCCGAGTTGTAGGGCTGATTGCTCGGAGTGAGTGCGTAGGCGTTGAGATTTTGGAACACATTATTTTGAACAAGCAGGTTCTTGATCGGCGCGCCTGTCATCCAATTACGGAATGCGGTAGTCATCGCTTGCGCTACGCCGTCGCACGTGTTGTTTGAGAACTGCCATTCATTTGAATCGGTGTACGTCGGAAAGCCGGTGATCACTAAGCCTGCATTGTTGGGGTCGCTTGGGCTTCCGCCATTGTAAGTCTCATGCAGACCGCATTGGCCGTAACCCACTTGAGGGTAAAACGGGCCGTACCGGTTGCCGTCCTGTAGAACGTTCTTACCTTGCTTCACTTCCGAGGCGTTGCGGAAGTCGTACCGGCCACCGTTCCAGCAAGCCGCGTCGTAAAAGTAGCATGGGTTGGTCGTGACGGTCGAGCGAGACTCGGTTAGGTTGCGGTTGTTTCCTTGAATGGGGCAGGGCGTGCCGGTGATATTGCAGGGGGTTGTCTGGTCGGTCGAATCGTCGGTGAGGAAGACGCCGCACACGCCCGTGCAGGTCATGTAATTGTTATCGAAGAGAAACGGGCCCACGCCGCCGCTAGCAAAACCCGTGTTGGCCTGAAACGTGTGATACTGCTGGGAGCTTCCCGCGAAGCTAATGTCGGAATTGAGATTGTCTGCAATGGCGCCCGACGTAATGTTAAATGTGGTGACGGCGAACACGGTCGAGTTTTCATTCATCGTCGTGTAGCCTAATGGCGACGTATAAACGTAGTTAGGGAAAGGCCACAATCCAGTACCGCCGATGGAAGCGCCCTTATCGTCGTAACTGGTAGTTCCGCACACGTTCGCTAGGATGATGTTCGATGTGACGCGGTAGACGTTGTAGCAGCTAGCTCCGGTGTAAGCGGGCCAGGTCACATGGTTGTAGTTCGTCCCGTTTAATGTGGCGTTGCCGGTGTTCGTGACGGTGATGGGCGAGACGTAACCCGCGCCGAAGCTAGCGCCGCTCGCAGTGATCTCGTTTCCGCTCGCGTCCGTAGCGGTGATTAAGTAGCTGTACGTCGTAGAGCCGCCGTTAATATTGGTGACGGTCGGAGCGCTCACAGGCGCGCGGCTTACGACGTTGCCGGTTGTCGCTACAGTCAAGCCGGGCAGGGTTTGGATTTCGATGTTGCAAGTGGACGGGTTGACCCAGACGAAGCCGGGTGTCGTGGTTGAGCCTGATGTGATCGTCCACGTGCCGGACGGGTTGCACGTTTTCTTAGTCCCGATCGGTCCGCCGGGAAGCACCCACGAGGCGCTGAACTGCGACGGAAACGTAATTGCGCTCGTGGTATTCGAAACAGTCGTGCCGAACGGTAAGTAGTTATGACCCTGCCACCAATCCATGCCTTGTGCGTAAGAGTTGATGACCGCAAGATTGCTGCCAGCCGTAGGAACGAACCCGCTGCGCGACGGAGGCAGCGAAAAGAGAAACGCGCACTGGTTAAAGACTAAGTTAGTCGATACCGGAGCAGTGGTGTTGCCTATTGTGACTGGCACTCGAAAGCCTATGGGATCGGGGCCAGTGCCGTAGTTTGCCGCAACGTTCGGATCTGTGGTAATCGCCACATTCTGAAACCACCAGCCGCCCGCCAGATTAGAGCCGTAAGGACCGCCGCCCGATTCGGTCCCGTAGTTGATGAAGCCGTTTCCAAGCGTGGGGTCCATGTCCTCGAACGTAATCATGTTCGGCTGATACTGCGCGATGGCGTCAGGCCCCAACCTCACCCCTGCGGGAGGAAGCAAGTTCGTCCCGTACGTGGTGGGGTGGATCGTGACGTAAGTAGATTGAGCTAGCGGCCAGGGCAGGTATTCAACGTCGGTTCCGCCCGCATAACCGCCAGTGTTCAAGAAAGAAATAGGCGTGCCGGTGTTTCCCGCCGCGCACGGATCGGAGGAGCCTGCGGTTCCGACACAAGCCGCGATTTGAAACGTCGAGCCGCTGACGTTGATGATTTCGTAAGGAATGCCCGAATTGACTGGCGACGGTGGAGCGTAGAAAATGACTTTCGTATTACTAGCGGGTGGAGTACCCGTTACTTGCGTGCATGTTGCCGTGGCGCAAGTGATCTGCTTCCACGCCGGATTGTTGGGCAGAAACAGCAAATTGTTGATCTGGTAGACGCCTGGAGCCGCCGCGATGTCATCCCCGGGATTCACGCCCGCTTTGCTCAAGCAGTCCTGCCAATTCGCGGTTTGAATCGTCGCAGTGCTTCCCGCCGTCGTGCCGCAAGGCGTCGTGCCGCCCGGTCCGCCGCCGCCGTAATACCAATGCGTGCCGGTCATGGCCGGTTGAGTCACGTTGACTTTCTGCGGTTGGACAGGGCCAGCCCAAACAGCGGGCCGCGCGGGAGTAGTGAACGGCATGTCCGCCGTCGTGCAAGTGGAAGGGCTACCGCTTTGGAACGTAGCTTGCCCCGCTGCGTGATACCCGGCTGCCGGCGAGATGTTGCTAAGTACGCCGCCCATCATTTGCGTGTTGCTCGTGATGTAGCCGCCGAACTGGGCGATTCCTTGCGTGTGCGGATAGACGCCGGGATTCGCCGCCCATTCCGCCGCCGTCGCGTACACAATCGAAATTCCGGTAACGCCGTTCGAGGGCGTGGCGCTCGTGGTCCATTGGACGCGCACGCTGCCCCAATCGAGGTAGTCAAGCCCGTTCGTGATCGCCGGAAAAGGCCCGTTCGCGGGAACGACGAGAGGGGTGCAGGTGTTTTGCGCGTACGCCGCCGCTGCGAAAAGGAGTGCGAGAAGGTAGCGCATCTAGTACCACAACTCCAGTGAGTAGCGGGCGTAAACGGTCCCGCTCCATCCCGTTGTGGTTCCGCAGGACACGCTTACGGCAGTCGTAATCGCAGACGCCAAAGAGTCGGTGCTTGCGTAGGCGACGCCTGCGCCATTGCCGCCTAGATTCAAGTAACGCAGATAACCACCGCTCGCCGAAACCATGACGCTTATGCCGTCTAGATAGGTGGACGACGTTCCGACAGGATTCCAGCCCGCGTCGAATCTGGTTGCATCGCCGTTGCCGTTCAAGTCCAATGGGGCAGCGTAGTTGCCGCCCGTTCCGCTCGTTCCGTTGCCGAACGTACTGACTAGATAAGTCGAGGAGCTAGCCGATGTGCCGCTGACGCCCATGAAACTGATCTTTTGCCTGAGTTGGTTTCCCACGGCTAGCGTGCCGCCTGGAATCGAATAACTAAATACAGACAAAGACCCGCCGCTCGTGCAAGAGCCAAGATTGATGGTGGCTAATCCACTTACAAGCGTCTTGTTCGACGTAGATCCGCCGCCGCCGCCCGCCGCCGTCCACGTGTTCGTCGCCGTGCACGTGTTCAAGCCGACAGTGCCGGAGGTCAGGTAGAAAAACTCACCTAGCGTGCAAGTGCCGGGAAGACTGGAGCCGAGTCGCGCGGGTAGCGTCTTTGCAGCGCCGGACGAATCCATAGTGCCGGTGAACGCATTGACTGCGTTGTAACGCGGCACAACCGCCGTCACAATGTCGCAAGTGCCGGGAACGGTCGCGCAATCCAAACCGCCAGAGCCGCCCGTCGGAATGTTGCCCAAACCCCAGCTAGAGCCGTTGTTAATGAGAACGCCCGCCGTGCCGGTGCTACCGGGAAGCCCGCCGCCGCTTCCAATCGCAGCGCATCCGGTCGAGTTTCCATTCGCTGTAACGCCGGTCGGAGCGTAGCCGGTGGCACAGAGGGTGGGAGTGGCCGAAAAGGCCGTGGCCGTGGCCGCGTTGCCCGTGGTGGATTGATTGAGGGTAGGAATGTCGCCAGCGACGAGAGTGTGTCCGCCGACGGCCGATCCGTTCGAGCTGTAGTAGCCGAACTGCCCGGTTGTGCCGCTGTTCACTGTGCCAGAGCCGCCGCCGCCCGATCCGCAAGCCGCGCCCGCGTCGATGATGTTGCCCAGGGCATCCCACTTCGCGCAATCGCCGGACGTCAGAGCGCCGGTCGAAGTCGCCACTTTGGTCGTCGTGCCGGTGAAGCTCAGAGTGTACGAGTTTGCGCCGCCGCCGCTCGAAGAAGTCGAGGCCGGTTTGCTCGGCGGAGTGAGTTTCTGCGCCGTCATCAAAAGCGGGGCGCAAAGGGCGCACAAAAGCGCCGTCGTCTTCAATCGATTGTTTTTCATTTTGGGGGAGGAGGAAGAGTTAGGAGTAATGCGAGTTTCAGACGGCGACGGGCAGTATGAGCGCTTGCGGCAGTACTCGGCCGCTCGCGCAGGTCACCACGTTTTTGAGCAGATAGTTTTGACCGGCTACGCCGCCGGACAGCCGCACTGTCGCGAGCGCGGTTGTGTTCGACTGAGCGACGAGCGTTAACGGCGCCGGGATCTCCCAGACGCTCGAAACGATGGTGTCCGTTCCGAGGACGACGGTCCAGTTGATCTGGAAGTCTTCGACGGATTCGGGGTCTTTCGGATCTGCGTAAATCATAAATTCGGTGGCGCTCCAAAAACGCGCTGGCGTTGCCGCGGCAAACAGCCGCAAGGCCGCTTGCGATGGCCAGAGCCGCGCGAAAACCTGCGCCAGAAAGCGCTTCGCGTACTGCCCGATAGCAACGAAGGGAATGCGGATCTTGGTGAAGGTCTCAGTCAGTGAGAACGCATCGATACAAAGCTTCGCTGGCCCCCGCGTGAAGGTCTCGGCCAGTGTCAGCGCGTCGGCTACGTTTCTTCCGGTAACCTTCGCCGTTGTTTCCGCGAACGTGAACGCTTCGGCTCGTGTTCGGCTGGTCAGTTTCACCAGAGAATCGCTGAGTGCAAGCGTATCGGCGAGAACCTTGGCGGCGCTCTTCGAAAGCGACTCGTTTAACGAAAGCGTTTCTGCGACAAACTTGCCCGCCGTTCGCGTGAGACTGTCGGCAACCGCTATCGTTTCGGAAAGGCCGCGCGAGGCCGCTCGTTGGAAGCCGTCGGCGAGATTGATCGCTTCGGCGAGAATCTTTCCCGCGCCCTTCGAAAGCGACTCGTTTAACGAAAGCGAATCGGAGGCTTGCTTGCCCGCCGTTCGCGTGAGCGTATCGGCGAGCGTGACCGTTTCGGAAACGGCGAGCGAGTTCGTTCGCCGTCCGAACAGTAAGAGCAAGCTCATGAGTTTCCGCCGTTACTTGTACTGGATGTTCACAACGACGTCGGACGCGCCGATGGCCGTCGTATCGGAGTCGGCCATGTTTGCGGTGATAGCGAAGGCGATGCCAGCGGAGAATGCGATGCCGTTCGCCGCTTCGATCACGAGAGCGCCGGTGGTGGGCGCTAGAAAGTATGTCGCCACAGGCGTATCGGTACCGACCGTCGGGGCGGACGCTTTGTTGTAGAGCTTGAGATAACGCGCCGAGGCGTTGACGTTGAACGCCTGGATGTTGTAGATTTGGCCCGCGGCCGTTTTTACGGAGGTCGCGTTCGTCGTCGCGGCGGAGATGATGCGGGCGAGGGTCAAGCCGCCTGTAGCTACAGGTCCAAGAGTTGCAAGTGTGGCTATCCCGAATTGTCCAGGACCCACACTGAAAAATTCCAATACACCTGACGTGGTTCCTGCCGTAATACCTGTAACGTTCAACTGAAAGTATCGGGTGTTCAGCGGACCAGAGTAGATATTGCCTGAGCCGCCAGCGTTTTGGGATAGAAACGTAGAGCCAAAATTACCCACTGGGTTCAGTGACACCATAACCCAGTTCACGTTGTCATTCGACCCTTGAAACGTAATGAGTGACCCAGTTCCTTGCGTGTTTATTTGCAAGCTGACCCACGAATAATTCGATACATCGGCACTCGCCACGGCTTGCGCCGTCGTCGTCGAAAACGTAACGCTCTTACGTCCTCGTGTCATGATGAGCGCGTTTTGGCCGCTGTCACCCGCGATTGCGTTCGGAGTCGTCGTACCGTCCGAGAGAACGACCGTGCCTGCTACGTTGAGCGCCCCAGCCGCCGAGACGCTGGCGAGGTTTCCCGCCACTGTAGGATCGGCAACAACCATGCGCTGCCGTTCGACGGTGTTACTTCCGACTGTTAGCTCGGACGTGTCGACTTTGAGGCCCGTCGAATTGGGAGCGACTTGTACGTATTGATCGGCCATTGAAACCTACGAAGAATAACGATGGGTGACTGTCAAACTGTCTCCACTTGCGACGTTGATCGCCGCGAAGACCTGATGCGCAAGCAAGTTTCCGCCGCTGACTGCCTGATCGAGGATGCCTTCTTCAGTGACGGCGAACGCGCCTGTGAAGGTCCACGTTTTGACCAACTGCGTTGTATCGTTGGCGACGGTCGTTGTGACCTGGCTCGCCGTGGCTGCGCCCCGCGCCCCGCCAAGCGTCGTGATCTCGGTTTGCAGTGCGGTATCGGCGGCGGCCGCCGCCGTTGTGCCGGTCCCTATCGCGAGATTGACGAAGGTTGAGTAGCTGCCTTGCCCGCTCAGGCGGGCATTCGCCGCCGCGTGTCCGACGTTGGTAATCAGGTTATTGTTCTTGAGGACGAGATCGTGCGTGCCCGTCAGAAACGGAATGCGCACTTCGAGGCCCGCGCGCCGCAGCGAACGGCCAAGCGCGTTTTCGTTCCACAGCTTCTTAGGCGAGCCATCGGCCCCGGTGAGCCGGATCTCGGTGTTGCCATCGCGGCAGAGAATTTGATCGAGGTACATGGAAGTGTTGTGTCCTATCAGCAGTGATGATTGATTTGCAGGCCGCCCGCGCCGAACAGCCGCGCGAGCGAAAAATACCGTTGGCCGTACGTCGTCTGATTCCAGAAGCCCGCGCCTTCGACCAGCAGAGCCAGATAGTCGTAGCTCGCGCTCAGATCGGCGGCCGCTTTCGCCGTTTGCAGGCCGATGACCTGGCCGGGGATCCCGCCGTTTTGCGCCGCCGCCCTGTCCCGTACCGAGACCACCAGATAGTGAGCGGCTACGAGTTCCTGACCGGTCACGGCGAGCGTCGACCAGCGTTGCACGTTCACGAGCGTGGCGGCGACGTTAAGCCAAAACGTGATCAGCGAGTCGGGATACTTCGACGGATCGGCGAACTCTGGAAAGTCGGAGCGGAACTGAGCGACGGTGAGCACCGATTACTTGGCTTTCTTGACGGGCGCTTCGACGGCGGCCACGACGACGGCGGCGGCATCGGCTTCCGCTTTCGCTTTGAGCGCGGCAGCTTCGGCTTCGGCTTTCGCCAGAGCAGCGGCTTCGAGCTTCGCTTTTTCAGCGAGCGCCTCGGCTTCCAATTTCGCTTTGAGCGCGGCGGCGTCGGCTTCGACGTCGGTGTTCGCCTTCACGTACCAGTGATCGGCGATTTCCGCTTCGACGACGTGGACGCCTTTCTTAAAAGCGCGCGTGGTGTGGTCTTCGAGCGTGAGAACGAAGTTCTTAACAACGGTGATGGTTTTCATGAGGGAGTGACAGGGAAGGAGAGAGGAGGTTGGGGAGTTAGCAATTCTCTTCGGCTCTTCGAGCGTGCGGAGGGGCGCGCCCGAAGAGCGAAGAAACGCGGACGGTAAGTCTAGAGGGGGTAACTAGATGCCGTCGGCGTAGCCAGCGGTCTCGGAGTACACGAATTCCACAACGCCGAGCCTTCCGAAATAGGTGGTCAATTGGTAAATGGACCGGTATTCCAGCGGTGTGCGCTGCAGCGGAACAAGCGGATAGCGTACGCGATTCTTGTCTTTCGTGTAAGCCATCATGCGGTTGGTCGAGGAAGCGCCCGCACCGTTGAGCCACTTGAGGGGCTGAATGTTGAGCGGACGTCCGTTGACGGAGTTCGAGAGCGAGTTGACTTTGACGTATTCGAGCAAGCTCATATTGCCCGCGGTCGATACCTTGGCGGACACGAGCAGCGAGAACGGGATCGGCGGCAAACGCAATTCGGACGGGCAAACGGCCCAGCCGGACGCGGCCCACACTGCATTCAGCAGCGTGTTGATGTCGTTCAGGATTTGCGTCGGACCCACGTTGCCCGTGGTGTCGTCGGTCAGCTTCTGCGCCCAGGTGGTGTGGCTGTTGGCGTTGGCGACGACGTTCGAGGCCGTAACGGCGGCGCTATTGATGAGGCCGGTGGTGCCGAGGAACGAATCGCCGGTGTACACCATTTCGTCGATGTCCATCTGGTGCTTCAGTTGGATGGCGGAGTACTTCTGCTGATCGACCGGGCGTCCGAGCTTTTGAGCGCTCTCTAACTCGGGAATCGTGTAAGAGAGTTCCATGCCCCACAGATAGAGAGGCTGCGCGGTCTTGCCGATGTCGAGAGCGACACTGGAGATCGCGTTCGAGCCCTTGGTGATGAAGCTCTTGCCGTTGGGGTTGATGCCGCCCACGGCGGCGAAGGAAGAGTTGGTGAAACTCGACAGTTCGTCGGCGAGAGAGACGTCTTCGCGCAGATCGATGTCGCGCGACCAGGTGACGCTCACGAGCGGATCGTGAATCGTCTGGTCGAGCCGTTCGAGTTCATTGATGAGGAAAACGCCGGTCGAATCGATGGTGCGGCGGTCGTACGTGGTGAGCCCGTCGGTGGTCCGCGCTCGCTCAATTTTAGAAATGTTCATGTTCTTGGTTGCTCCTTTGGTGGGGTTCTTCTAGCGCGGGCCTAGAGGTTGAATCCAATCTCCGTAAACCCGTTCGCATCCGCCGCGCCCATGAAATAGGCATTCGGCAATGCGAGCGTGTTGGTCGAATCGGAGGTGGCTTCAATGCCGCCGATGATGGTGTTGCCACCGTTGGCGGTGATGCGGACGTAGACGGCGCCGTTCTTCACGGCGGTGCCGACGTTCACTTTGACCATCATGTAGCCGCGCTTCAGGATCGAGCAGAGGCCGGCGACGGGCGGCGTCGAAGTGCCTAAGCCGTCTGTCGCGCTGCCGCCGCTCGGGAACGTGCGGACGTACATGCCGTAAATGGCCGTGGCCGCATCGCCGGTCTTCGCATAGCGCACATTGTGGCTGGTGGCATCGATCACGACGGGCACGCCGTAGGAGGTCGGGTAGTAGGTGGTGTCGAGCTGCTGCGGTTCAATGGTCGCAAGGCTCGCACGGGTCACCGCGCCGGGGATTCCGGCGGGCATTCTGAACTGAAAAGCGACGTCCGTAGTGCGGGCGCGCCGAATGGTGGTTTTCATTTGAGTTGGGTTTCTCCTGATGGGGTTTGGTCCGCGCCGTTAGCTAGTACGGGCCCAGAAAGCCGCGTTCTTGCGGTTGATGTCGCCGATGGATTTAGCCACTTGCGCGGCAGTCGAGCTGCTGTCGAAGGTGACGTGGGTTTGCGCATTGTTCTCACGCCGCACAATTTCGGACGCTCCGATAAACGCGCTCGCGAGCGCATCGCAGGTCAGAGCCTTAAAGTCGGGAGAGCTGCCGAGAAACGGCGTAATCGCATCGCGGTACTTGCCGTCGAAGGCGGCCGAAAGAGCTTTACGCTTCAGGCCGCAGATCGCATCACGGGTCGATTGAGCGGAGGCTTTGGCGTCGAAAGTCGGCATGTGCAGGCCGGGGGAAAGAATCTCGGCGCGGGCGAAGACGTCCTGCACTTCGGAAGCCAGAGCGGCGCTATCGCCGGTTTTGCCTTCTTCTTCCTTGTCCTTTTTCTCTTTGGCTTCGCGCTTCTTCTTTTCTTCTTCCGTCTCTTCGGCTTCGTCCGCGGCTTTCTTATCGCGTGTTTCGAGAGTCGCCAGGCGAGAGTCCAGAGCCTTCAGCGAGTCGAGCACTTTCGCGAGCGAGTCGGACGTTTTCTCGTCTTTCTCTTTTTCCAGGCGCTTCTTCTTCTCTTCTTCGGTCTCTTCGGCCTCGGCATCCGTGACGGCGGTCAGGCCCTCTTCGAATTCCTTTTCGTCGCGCGCTTTAAACGCCGTGCGCAGCCGGTCCAATAACTTGATTTTTTTCATTGAGTCTCCTATTGCGCAGCGAGAACCGCAGCGTCCTTTTTCGACCAACGCGAGATGGTTGCCGATGATGTTCATCTGGCGGCCCTCGCCGGGTTGAAGTTCTTCGTAATCGGCGTCGTAGCCGCAGCTCACTTCGCGCAGTCCGTCGCGAACCTGCTGAATGGCCTCGGCATTCGTGATGAGCAGATCGCCAATCAGAAAATCGTCTTCGAGGCCGGTGCCGCGCCGCACGTTCTGCACGATGCCCTTGGCCAGTTCGTTCCAGTTCGCCGGGCTTACGTCCACGCTCGGATGATCGAGCGTGATCGGCTTGCCTTCAAAAGAGGCGACGGTCGCATGCGCAAAAACGTCCTCGGCCGAGCGATGGATCTTAATGAGGCCGTTGAGCGACGTGACCGGGACTTCGCCGGCGGCGTAGAGCATTGTGCCGGTGCGGGCGATGGGAACGCCCTTGGCGAGCAAGTAGCCTTCCGGCGTGAGTTCCTGGTTCGCGCTCAGCGTTTCGGTGGTGTAGTAGCGCATTGGTGCAAGTAGTGCCGCGCAAGTGCGCGGCAATGGCTGGTTTACAGTCAAAGCAGAAAGGAGTGTGGCTCTAAGAATCTCCAGAGCAATTGCCCGCTGCATTGATTGCGACCAGTGCAGCGGGCAAGGAGACCCAAGAGCTAACTAAGCCGCTTGCGGCATCTTGACAAACCGTTCGAAGTCCCGCCTGCTTACGACTTCGATGCGCCCGTGCGCGTAAACTTTGTGCGGCCAGCGCACTTCGTCGAGATCGATCAGCGGCAGCGCAATACAGCGGCAGTTCCACACGCCCGCCGGTGCGTAATGGCCGACTGGCTTTTCGCCGGCGAGCTGCTCGGGCGACGGCGGATCGCTCCACGCCACTAAAACTTTGTCCATCTTGCGATGGCTCGGCCGAACTCTTTGGTCTTCGCTGGTGGCCCACTCGTACCAGGCTAGGCCCAACCGTTCGGCGCGCGCTTCCGTGAGCGCCGTTTCGGCTTTGCCGACTTCCGTGCGCGCGATCAGCTTGGCGCGGCTTTGCGCCGCTTGCGGGAGCTTTTCCGCTAGCGCTTTCGCGATCTCGGCAGCGCGCAGGCCGCGGCGCTGCTCGCGTCCCACAAAGGCCGTTGCCCGCTGAGCCAGGTCATCGGGCAGACCGCGAATCAATTTCGCGTTTTCGGCGATCAGCTCGTGAACGCGTACGCCGATGGGTCCGTTCATTTCCGTGCGCAGCGCTTCGTAAATCCGCCGTGAGTGCAGCGATTCGCGAGCCGCCGCGCGCCAGGAATTGGCGTTCGTTTTAGCGACGCGGAAGAGCATCCGGCGCGCGATGCTTTGCGCCGCTTCGCGGATGGCTTCGTCTTCGGCGTAGGCCAATTCGCGTTGGTTCAGGATGTCGAACGGAATGAACTTTGCGACGAAGGCCTCGACGTCACGCAAATACGTTTGCGTGTTTCGGAGGATCGGGCGGAAGTCGTCGAAGTTCATGCGTTGGTACTAGCGGGGCTTTCATGTCAGCGTCTTGGTGGCGGAAATATGAGGATCGCGCAACTAACGACGGCGATTCCCATTCCGACTAGGAGCAAAACGTGAAAGAGAATCATTGCCCCTGTCCGCCTTCTGTCTCGCCGGACCGGGGGTTTTCGTCTTTTTCTCCGAACGGATCCACACCGCCCGTTTCGAACTCGCCCGTGTTCACGTCGTTATCGGCGGCGTTGATGTCTTCGTCGCTGATGTTGCTCCAGACGCCGGTCAGTTTCGATTGCTGACGTAACTCCTTGAGCGCCGTCTGCCGTCCGACAATCGAACTCGTGCAGGCCGACGTGATCGCCGTCGTGAGTTGCGCGGCGAGCGTGCCTTTTTCGACTTCCGTGAGCTGCCAGAGCGGGCGGAACGTAAAATCGGATCCATCCGGCATCGGCTTGCCGAACGTCGAAAGATACGTCAGCCGCAGCAACGTTTCGACGCCTGACCGCAAACGCCGTTCCTGCTGCTGGTTGATCCCGTCGTAGTAAGTCCGGAGATCGCTTTCGCCGGTCGAGTTCAAACCTGCCGGCGACTGGCCGAAAAGCCGGGTCAGCGGAATATCGAGCGCGCCGGAAAGCTGCTGCGCGAACTGCAAGAGCACGGCATCAAGGCCGCCAAAGGCGTACGAGTGCGCTTCGAATTCGTCTTTCGAATCCATCAGCGTCATGCCTTCGTTGGTTTGCGTCGAGCGGATGAAGTCGATTTGCTTGACGAGCCCCTCGAGGATCGGGCCGCCCGCGGCGATGATGTCGCGCAGGCCTTCGATCTTATAGGTCCGTAAGTGCGCTTTATAGACGAGCTGCGCCGCGCCTTGCGTCGTCGAGTCGAAGGCGAGCAGGCGGTCGAACAGCCGTTCGAGAACGCTTTGACCCCACAGGTTTTCGGCGATGCGCTGGAAGTAGGGCAGGTCCTGGCCGTCGAGCCGGATCAGGCGCGAGTAGTGAATCTTCGTCTGCTGCAGGAGGCGCGCGTTGCCGAGCGTTTCGTAGAACTGCGGCATGCCCATATCCGGGCCCATGTCCTTGACGAGCATGTTCAGCGTCGGCTGAAGCTGCCAGCGGTCGAGCGCGAGCAGTCCTTTGAACTGATCCTTCTTCACCGTCTCGATGCGCAGCGGCGTCGAAAGGTTCTGGCCGTCGATGAGGAGGACCGCGACCGCGCCGCCGTAGAGCCGCGACCATTTGATCGTGTCCGCGATGGCGTCCCACAGCTTGAGCTGCTTCCAGACGCGCATGAGTTCGTCGCTTTCGCCCGGGTCGATTTCCGAGTTGATCTCGATCCCGCGCTTCGTCATGTCCTCGGCCACGGAATCGACGGCCTTGCCGCAGATCCACGAAGATCGGTACATCGCTTCGAGCCGGAAGCGGTTGCGGCTGAGGTAATCGACGTTGTACGAACCGCCGTCCGCCACGTTGCCCGTGCCGTAGCCGATCCGCGCTTCGAAATTGACGAAGGAATCTTTCGAGGCGGCGAGGCGGGCGTTCGGGCGAAGCGCTTTTTCGGTGCGCGGTGATTTCTTCATGGCGATGTATACTGATCTACGAGCGAAAGCTGCGGTTCAAAACTGTCTGTACAGACAAGGCGCAGCGCTCAAGTTGTCCGACCCGTCCGGACATTCCGCCACTCTGGCAATTTCGTACACAATTCTTTGGTTGCGGTTTCTATTGACAAAACCAAGCGGTTGGTTTAGACTCTAGATATGAGCACTTCTAATAACAACCCGCAACCCGGCGATGTCGACGCCCGGTTGCAATTCCTTTTGACTTCGACCGAGTCGCTTCACGCAACAAGCCAAGAGCTTCATGCGACAGTAGACGCTCTCGGCATACGTGTCGCCAATCTTGTCGCTGTCTCCGAACGTCACGAGCGCGACAATGCACGCTTCAATCGCGTGCTCGGCGCAGCGCTGAAAGCGTTCCTGGAAGGCGAAGGGAACCAGCAATGAAGACAAAGAACCCTCACGCCGTCGCACTCGGACGGCTCGGCGGTTTGAACTCTGGAGGTCCCCGCGAAGGCGGGGGCCGTCCCAGGCGTACAGACGTACCGCGTTGCGCGTGTGGCGCAATGACGCTTAAACGGGCCGAAGCTCGCGGTCATAAGTGCCAAGGTTGAATTCATTCATTTAGTCGAACACCGGCCTCGCCAAACGCAAGCGCTCGCGCGCCTCGTTCCGCTCGGCGACGAGGGAGAATATCTTTTCGGAGCTCCAGGCGGCGCTCTTGCGCATCTCCGCCAGCTCGGCTTCGAGTTCGGCGATGCGGCGATCCCGCATCCGATAGCCGTCGTTGTTTTCCGTGGGTTCGTTCACTTCGCGGCTGATAATGAGGTCATGCAGTTTTCCGTGACCAAGGAAGAATATTGCGCCGTGCTGTCGATGCTCGTTAAGCGCGCGACCCTCGCCGATCGGTGGCACGCAAGATGCGAGCCAGGTCATTGGCTCAATAGCGCCAAGCGCCAGCTGCTCATCGAAAGAGGCACGCTCGACGCGCGCGAATACTATCTCCGCAAATTCAATTCACTTCGCTAGCTTCGCCCAAACGCTATTCGATCCGCGCCGCTGAATAAAGCCGTCGAGCGAGTAACGCACGCCGTCCCAGCCGTGATTCCACGCATCGACGACGATGGGCAGAATGTCGCCGGTCTGCTTATCGACTTTGTAGCTATAGCGGCGCGCTTCCGTTTGCAGGTTCGCGCAGCGCTCGTGAATGACGATCTCTTTGAAGCCCTGCAAATGCGCGATGCCGTCTTCGACCGAGCCAGGCCATTTGTCGGCGGCGGAGATGTTGAAGCCCTGCCGCCGCATGTAGCTGATCGTCTCCGGACGCGCTCCGTCGGCTTTGATCGGCCAAGCCCGCGCGCCCGGCACTTCGTCGAACAACGCGGGCGTGTTATCGATCTCTACCCGATGCCCGAACTTTTCGTAATCGATGAACAGCTTCTCGTCTTTGATGAAGCTGCGCACGAGCGCCGTCGGATCGTTGGCGAAGCCCCAGTCCGCGCCGAAGTAGAAGCGCGCGTCGGGCGGCGTTTCGAAGTTCTCGATCTTCACGCGCTTGCGGAAGATGATGGCGTCCGAGATGGTGAGATAGCCACCCTCCCAGACGTGATCGTAATCGTCCGCCTGGCGCTCGCGATCCGCGGCCATTTCGTCCGCGAGTTCTTCGGGGAAGAAAGGATTGTCGCGCCAGTTGGCCTCGACGACGATTGAGTTCGTTAACCGGTTCGGTCCGCGTAGAAGCTGATCGACCGGATCGTCGGGGCTGACCGGGTTCCACGCAAACCACAACTCCGAGCCCGGCTTGCGAATCGTCGGCCGCAGCATTTGCAGGCTGCGTTTCGAGAGCGCCTGCGCTTCCTCGACCAGGGCGACATCGCAGCCTTCGAGCGATTTGATCGACTCGGCGGTATGATCCTGCATCCCCTGAAAGAGGATGAGCCCATCGCCTTGGGTGCGAATCACCTTATCCTGAACGTCGAAGTAGTGTCCGACGCCGTGAAACTGAATCTTGTCTTCGATGACGCGCTTAACGGAGTGTTCGAGCGACTTCTGAATTTCGCGGATGCAAACGGCGCGTACGCCGCTCTCCTGCACGCATTTCTCAACCAGCGCTTCGGCCAAGAAGTGAGACTTCCCAGAACCGCGGCCGCCGTGGATCCCTTTATAGCGGGACGGCTTGAGGAGCGGGACGAAAACCCGCGGGGTCTTTATTTGCAGGATCGCCACAGAAGTGAGAACATGGCGCCATGGTCATGACCGAGGAAGATCGCAACGCTATTGTCGACAGACTGATTTCGCTCGAAACGGAAGTCACGCTGCTCAGGAAGCGCAATCGCTTGCGCCAGATTGCGGCGATCTGCGCCCAGTTACTGTTCCTGGCGTCCATCGTCTTCGCGACTTACTCACAGGCCAAGCCGCTTCGGGATATCAGCAAGAACCTCGCGGAGATTCAACAAAAACTCGATGCGATTCTGGAACTCGAACGGGTGCCGCGAGCGGCGAAGAGGTATCTCTAGCCGAGCGTGTTAGAGTCCTCATCGCGCGCCCGGAAGTAGCGGTCGATCTCGTGCCGCAACTGCGGTTTGTTGCCGGCCAGTTCGAGCACGCCATAGGTGTTGCGCTTGAGATCGGCGGACGGGTCGAACTGGTTGCGTTCGAGAATCTGCCAGCGGTCGACATAAGCGCGCTTTTCTTTCGAGCCGTGCCAGGCGTGCTCGATGGTGCAGGGCACGTAGCCGATGTTTTTTGCGATGTGCGCCTTAGCGCGCGCCTCCCAACGGAAGATCGGCTCTGAATAAGCGCCGATGAGTTTGCCGGGCACGCTCTCGTTAGCCCGACCGATGAGGGCCATCGCCATGTGATGGTCGCCGGCTCCGAGCGCCGCCGTCTCGATGAGACCGCCCACCCATTCGAGGGATTGCCGAGTGTACGCCCAGGCGTAACCCGGATGGCCATATTGATAACCGGCCACGCCGTTGGGACCGTATCCCATCGGCTTGTCTTCGTGCACCAGGCGGCAGAAAGAGCGGTGCGCGGCCAGATGATCGTCGTTTGGACCGAGGTCGTAGCAGTCCGACCAGGGCTGCACGATATCGTACTGCTGCAAGGCGTGGACGGTCTCGCCGGCCCAGCCCGTTTTGCGGAAGCGGATATCGGCGTCGATGGTGGCGATGTATTTCGCGTCCGCCGGAAGTCGGGCGATGCCGATCGCCAGCAGGTTTTCCTTATTCCACACGAGGCTTTTCGCGCGCACCGGAATGTGATTCACGCCAGGCGTTCCGGCGCATTCGAACGGACGTTCGCCATAAGCGCACTCGACGACGGTGAGTTGGACGCCGGAGGCGAGCATGTGCGCCTCGAAATCTCGGTAGAGCTCGATGCGGCTTTGCCAGCGGATCGGGTTTGCGATCGCCGTGACGACGTGGAGTAGGTTAGCTTGCATAAAATTTATGAGTTGCGCGGGTCTACGATCACGCGCTCGATCCGCTCGAATTGCACCGGCGCGCCGTCTTTGCCTGAGTGCTCGATCGAGGAAAGCCTCGGGTGCATGTATGGGGCAACGTCTTTGGCGATCGCCGCCGCCCGGGCCCAATCGCCTTTGGCGAAGTACTCGTGCATGGCTTTAATCATCACTTCGAGCGGGGTGATGCCTTCTTGTATAGCCCTCTCGGCGACCTCGCGGGTCTTCTTTGAGAGCGCGCCCGCTTTGCGTCCTGCGCCTTTGCGCTTACCACCGCTGGGCATTTTCGCCTTTGATTAAGAGTTGATTGTTCACAGTGCTTTTTTAGCACTCAACGCTTTGTTTGCAGCGGTCTGCGCCGTGCCGTCCGACGCCGATTTCCGAAGTTTGATTAAGATCAGGCAGCGGCGGCGAGGAGCGCGGCGCGGACCGTGCTGGCGTACCACTTAGCCCCGCTGCCAGTCTTCAGTTCCAGGCCGTTCAGTTGCTCGGTGATCTCGCGATAACTTTTACCCTGCGAACGGAGGCTGCGAATCATTTCGAGAACCGGCGCCGGCGTAGGCTTGATCTTTCGAGCTGCGGCCGCTGCGGCGATCGATTCCTGCCAGCGTGGGTTGCCATGCTTTGAGTACTTGCGCCCGCTACGGCGGCTTACGCGGAATCCCTTCGCTTCAATCTCACGTTTTGCGGCCTCGAGTCCCGCCTTGGTCCGCTGTGAAATCATCTCGCGCTCATGCTCGGCCATGGCCGCCATGATGTGCAAGGTGAGTTTGTTCGCGTGCGGAATATCGAGCGCAATAAAATCCACGCCCGATTCCATCAACCCGGAGATGAAGTGGACGTTGCGGGCGAGCCGGTCGAGTTTGGCGATCAGGAGAGTCGCCTTGCGCACCTTCGCCTCGGCGAGTGCGGCGAGTAACTGAGGCCTGTTGATGTGCCGTTTGCCCGATTCGACTTCGGTAAACTCGGCGCGGATGGGCATTTTGCCGGCAAAGCGGCTAACCGCCTCCCGTTGCGCCTCGAGTCCGAGCCCGCTTTCGCCTTGCCGGACGCTCGACACCCGGTAATAGGCGATAAAGCCGTTCTTGCTCGCGCTTTTCATTCTTTTGTACTCGTCCGAAAGGGTTTTGGCGTTTTGTAGGGGCACCGAACGGTTCCTTTCGTTCAGTATGCCGCTACGCTTCGCCTTTGATCGTCTCAGCACATCCCAACAGCGTTCCGGCGAGCCTGGCCGCCTGTTCGGGCGTCAGTTTGCAGCCGGGGGCCAAGCCGCCGTTTTCGTCTTCGACAATCGACGCGCCGTGAAGCACTAAGCCGACGCCATCGCCGTCGAGGAAGACTTCGAAACTGGTGGCGCTCTCATCGGACATCGGTGAGTACCGGCGCCGTCATCGGACTTTCGGGCAAGAGACTCACGAGCAGCGGGCGCGAGCCGGTGCGTTCTTTGGCGAGCAGCGCGGAGAGGGCATCTGCCGGCAGATTCGCTTCGAGCGCTTTTTGCGTTACCGTCGCCACCTGCAGGAACAGCTTTCGTCCGAGAGCTTTCCATGCGCCTGGCACGTCGATGCGCGTTTGCAATTGTTTCACGCCCAGCGTCGCCTGATAGCGTGCGCCGGTCTCGACGAAGAACTCTTCTCCGTTCTTTTCCGCGTACCAGCCGCGAATGATTTTGGCCAGCTCCTCGACACGCGTGAGATTTTGCTTCCACGGCGCGATCTGCGAAACGAGTGCGCCGTATTCATCGACAATCGCACTGCGCAGTTGTTTGTCGGTTTCCGCTTTAGTCATAAGAGTTCGTCTCAATCCAACCCACAGCACCAGCTCAACGCCGGAATCGAGCAGTCCATTTCTTCGCTTTCGATATCGAAGCGTTTGCGCGGCGCGTTTTCTTGGCGCTTCTTTTTCGGCGCGCGTTTGCGCCATTTCGGACGCCGCATGGCGGCCGCCGGTTAGCGGGCCACCGGCTTGCCGGTGCGCATCATTTCGGCGAGACGGGTTGCCCGCGCGCCGACTTGTTTCGCCCAAGCCGAATTCAGCATCTCCGCTCCGGCGCGTTGGTAGTTGCCTTGCGAGATCAATGAGAGGGTGTCGTGAAAAGCGATTAAACCATGCACGCCCAGATTAAACGCCATGTCCACCAGCACCATTTGGCGCACGGTATCCAGCGCCTCGAAGCAAGGCAGCAAGCTCGTGAGCTGCATTTCCATGTCTTCGATGTCGTTGCGGACGAGATAAAACGCTTCGCCGCGGGTGATGCCCTTGCGGTCCAAACAGCGGCCAATGCCGATGGTCGGATGACCCGCGCAGTACATACCTGGCTGTAGCGGTTTGCCGGTCGCATCGTCATAGACGAACAGCTTGAGCGCTTCGTCGTCTACGAGTTCGGAGGCCATGGCTGTGGAGTCGATCATTTTGTCGTGTGCGTTTCCGTTTGCGTTGTCGTCGCCTGGGCGGCCGTCTGCGCTTGATCGGCGGTTTTCGCTTGCGCGTTCTCACTCGATGAGCCGAAGTAATAGCTCATGATCGAGACCCAGCCCGCACCGAGCGAGCCGAGCAGAATATTGAGCACGTCTTTCGACGAATCCGGAACTGATCGCATCGCCATGAAAAGCAGCAAACTGAAAAAGCCGAGCGTTACGCCAAGGGCGAGCACGCGCGGCGTGATGTCTTTTGTGGAGACTTCGCGCGAGCGTGCGTTTGCCCTGTCAGCTTCGGCGAGCGAAGCTATGCTTTCGGCGTTCTGAAATCCGAGCTGCGCCATCTTGACGGCGAAGTCGTTATCGGCCTGATGCAATGCGAGGAGCTGCTCTTGCGTGGCGCTGCCGAGCGCCGCGCCGATGGCATCCTGGCCCGCCGGCGTGTTGCCTTTGGGCGTTAGATTGAGCGCGGATTCAATGACCGAAATGGCTGAGCCCGCCAGAGGACCGCCCACGGCGGCTCCAATAGTGGGAGCGAGTTTCGCGATCACAGTGCCGACTTGTTGCCATTTGCTCATTGTTCAACCAATTCTTCCTCAACCAAACAACTCAAAGGCACGGCGCGAAAGATCGTTTTCACGAACTGCTCGCAGGCCGCTTTATCGAGTGGCTTGCCGGCTAAAAGTTCGAGGTCCTCGCGCGGGATCAGGCGGCGGTGACTCCAGACGCGCACTTCGCGGATCTGTTCCAAAAAGGAATAGCGCGTGCCGGCGAGCGAGTTTGCCTGGAGAGTAGTCGCGCCAACGTCGGCCCGATACTGCGCCGAGACGATGCGGCCTCTGCGGTTGCGGCGCACCACGACTCTCGAGTCCGCCAGCAGGCGCTCGATCATCGATAGCGAATAATCGCGTAGCCGAACCCCGTGCAAACGGGCGCCGTCGGCGGCGTAGGTCGGGATGCGTTTCTGAGTCTTTTTTTCAGGTTTCTTTGTGCGGCTTGCTTCGATTTTGGGCGCGGGACTCAAAAGGGGGTTGCCTCACGAAACAGGTGAAAAGCGCAAGATCCAATCGGTGGATCTGCAGTCGGGAATGTTTAACGAGCCTCCGGTGGGCTACCTGTTCATGATCGGCCCGCGAGCGCCCGATCTCAAGCGTTTGGCCGATGTGACACGCAAAACGACGATGTTTACCCCTGTGGAACCATAGACTTACAAAGTGCTGGTAAATGTGCCAGGATAGGGCATGGTTACACCAACAAGCGCCGACCGCCGATGCGGCGAACTAAGGCCCGATTTGAGTCCGAAAGACCTCGCGAGGGAGCTTGGGATCTCCGAAACGTCGGCGAAACGGCTTCTCCGCGCGAAATCGATTACGAGCTATCGCTGCGGCAAGCTCTGGCGCACCACGCGTGCGCATCTCAACGCGTTTCGCGATAGGGGCGGCAGCGTTCCGGCGATTCCTCCGCCGGTCCGGGGCGGTTCCAGTCTGTCGGCGGTCTAATCCTCAGGCGTTTCGACGAGAAAAGCGACCACGCCTTTTAGCTTCGCGAGCGCCAGATAGGCATGCTGGAATTCGTTGAGCGCCGAGAGCGCCGTATCGTAACCGTTCCCGCAAGCAGGACAGTGAGCGGGCGTGAACGCCTTGCGTTTCTCATCGGACCTCGGCGGAATCCGCGGCACGAATTCGGCCATGTCGAGTGTCACTCTGGTCGCACAGTGCGGACACAGAATGACGACGTGCCGCCATTCTTCAGTCGTGAACGTCTTTTGGTTTGCCACTGTCACTTCCCTCCATTAGCGCATCTCACTTCGTCGCGTCGCACTCATGCGGCGCTTTGCGGTCGAGCTGCGCGCGCGTGATCATTTTTGCGCAACGAGCACCCAGAGCCAAAGACAACCCGAGCCCTCGGCGCTCCGGAAGCGCTCGCGCTCGATGACCGTCACTTGCTGAGTGACATATACCGGCGGCGCGTAGGGCGGCGGCACGTAGACCTCTGGCTGTTTTGGTCGCAGTGACGCTTGATGGCGCAAGCGTCAGGCGTACTACTCCGTAGGTGCTAGAAGCCGTCATTTCTTCTTCGCCGCCTTCTTAGCTCGTTCTTAACTCCCGCCTTCGAGACCGTTCAAGCGGCGTTCGTGGCTCTGCACAATGTTCGTGAACGACTCCATCAAACCCACCAGCTTGTCGATGTTCTTTCCCTGCTCCACGGTGGTCTCGTGTTGCTCATGCACCGAAGCCCGCAAGCTTTCGACGCTCTCGGCGAGCGCCTCGTGCCGTTCGGTGAGCCGTTCCAACCGTTCGTCAATCGTCATTTCGTCTCCCCGCGCAAATTCTTCTGGCTCTGAAACAACGCCATGATGTCGATGCGGTGCTCTTTCTGCAGGGTGATCAGATCTTGGATTTCCGCGCGCTGCTCGCGAATCTCGGCCATCGTCTGCTCATGCCGCTTGTCGTACATCTTGCCTTGCTCCAGCGTTAGCGTGATCATGCTTTGAATCACGTCCTCCATGTGATCCAAGCGTTTCCGGTTCTCGTTCTCGTTCGTGCCGCCGTTGCGATCAGACATTCTTCTTTGCTCCGGTTTTCTTCGCCGTCTTCTTCGGCGCGGCCTTCTTTACGGCCTTCTTCACGCCCGCCCAACGGGCGGCGGCGGCTTTCTTGGCGATCGCCTTGCGCTGTGCGGGCGTCAACTTCTCGTTACGCGCAGTCCTGAGGTCATCAGTAATCGCGACCCTTTGAGCCTTCGTCGTCTTCTTCCACCTCGCGGCAGCTAACGAGCGTCCGGCGTTTGTTTCTTCTTCGCCCATGAATTGAGTGTAGCGTGGATGCTTTCGTACGCATTCGAAAAAAAGTCTTTTTTCCTCTTGTGCTTTCCTACGCACTGAAGCATAATAAGAATGTAAGCAGCAACGAACCGGACGATCTCAAAACCTGCGAATCCTGGAACACCGCCAACCCTGGGGAAAGCGGCCAGGCCAGGGAGTAGAGATCTCCCCGGTCAGTCAAAACGACGAAACGAAAACGGGAGGAACAAACGAGATGACGAAAATAAGCTGCATCGACTGCGATCACGTCGCGGATTCGCGCGACGGCAAAACGAAATTAGCCTGCCGCCGCTTCGGCCACGAGTTCGCGCCGATCTACGAATGCGCGGTGGACGGTTGCGGCGCGCAAGCCGACGACCAGACCGAGCTTTGGATCTGCGCCGACTGCCAGGAAGACTTCTGTGAGTCCCACGTCGTCGATTTGCTCGACGATCACGCCGAGCTGCCCATTTGCCGGGAATGCGGCGACGATATTTGCCGGGCTTGCGCCGTGCCCGGCTCGATCACCGATCCCGACGTCGATGCGCCGAGCCGTTGCGTCTGCCTCGCTTGCCGGGAGGAGGAACGCGCCGCATGAAACGCCCACGAGACTTCTTTCAGACGCTCTTGAACAACGGGCAGTTTTGCGGACGGATCGAGACAAGCGAGAGCCCGGCGGCGGAGCACGAGTTGATCCGCATCGGACGGCGGGAAGCCACGTGTAGCTGCGGCGTCTGGAACGCGCGCAGCGGCGAAGTTTTACAGACGGAGATCACGAAGACCCTGAACGGCCTGCACGCGGTTCATGTGCGGGAAAACCATAAATCGACGAAAGAGGAGAAACGAAATGATCAGACGCGAAAAGATTAAGTTACTGACGGGAGTCCCAGTGATTCTCGGCGTGGAAAACCTGCGCGGCACAGACTCGACTTCCAGCTTCAGCGGCGATGAGACCCGCTTCGACGTGCTCAAGCAAGGCACGCCGTCGCATCTTTACTTGCCGCGCGCTTATGCGGGTGCGATTGCAGCGAGCGGCGCCCAGCCGGGCGACGAGATTCAGGTTTTGAAGACGGGCGTCAACGGGCAGACGCCGACTTACCGGGTACGGCTCATCTCCGACGCCACGCTGGAGGTACCCGTTGTGCCGTCGTCCCAGGCGCAGCCGGATCGTTTCGACCAAAATGTTCAGCAGCAGCAGCCGAACGGCATCCGGATGCTGGCGCCGCGCCAGCAGGTTGCCCCGCAAACGCAGCCGACAGCCCAGGAGGAAATGCCCTCGTTCCGTGCGATGCAGTACAGCCAGCTTTTGCTCTCGGTGATCGACGTCGCCATCGGCGCGGAAGCCTATGCGGCGAAAAAGGGCCGCACCATCCTTTTTAACGAAGAGGACATCCGCGCCATGACCGCCACCCTGTTCATCAATGCACAAGGAGGAAACTAACCATGGCCTCGACCTTCCCTCTTCACAAGCGCCTCGCCCCCGCCCCCGGCATCCGCGACAAATCGCTGTATGCCAACCTCGCTGTGGTTCAGCCGATGCTCAAAACCGCCGTCGCCCGGAGAGCGGCGGCGGTCTCGGAAGCTTCGGCCGAAGCGCGGCTCAAGCGCAAAGTCGAACAAGCGAACACGGTCCTGAACGAACTCGAAAAACGGGAAGCGGCGTTCGGCGCCCAGATCAAAGAATTGCAACGCCGCAAGAACGCGCTCGCCGGGCGGATCGAAAAAATTGAGGACCGCGCCCTCACGCTCATGCAAGACGCCGGCCTCGCGACGGTGGCCGGCATCCGATGCTCGTTCCGGGCCCAGCCCGCCGCCCCTTCGCTGGTCGTCGACGATCAGAGCCTGATACCCGCGGAATATCTGCGCCAGCCGAAAACGCCGCCTCCGGAGCCGGACAAACTGGCGATCAAGGCGGCCCTCGCGAAAAACGACGAACTCGATCCGGCGGCCTGGGGCGTGCGGCTCAGTTCAAAAATTAGCTTGATCCGCACGTAAAAAGAACCCGCCGCCGGGAAAGCGTCCGGCGCGCGGGTTCTTTGTTTTTGGTTTAGCGGACCGCCATCGCGGGCGGCGATTCGGCGGCGATTTGCGCGAGCCCGCACAGGCCGGAGATCCTGGTCGCGATCTCCAGGAACTCGTTCATGCCCGCCCAATCGCGCCGGAAGCCGGCTTCGGACGATGTGCGGGTGAGAGCGGCGACGATCGGCTGCGCGTTCGTCCGGACATAGCCGAGGAGTTTGCGGTCCTCAGCCGTCCACTCTTGCCCTGCGGCTCCGCCCGCGCCCGGCGGCGCCTTGTTCGGGAGCGCTCCGGCTGGGATGCGAGTCGTCGCCGGGGCTTTGGGGTTGGTTGCCATATTCGCCAGTGTACGCCAGATCGCTAGGAGCGGTCCGGCAGGCGTAGCAGCCAGCCTGCGGAACGCTCGACGGCGCGGTTTGGGTGGGCTCGGCTGGGATTTTCAGGGTCGGGGCTTCGGGTGGAGATGTAGCCATGATCGAAGTGTAGACCTCGGGCCGCCATTGAGGTTGGGCGCTCGCAGACGCGATGGTACTTGGCGATGTTGCCGGTTCGCCGAAAAGCGGTTAGACTTTCGGGTGAAGAGCCGGACCTCTTCTCGGGTGATCGTTTTCCTTAGTCAGAATTCTCAATCACTTCGGCATTGGGCCGGCTCTCTCCTCTTTATGAGACTGCCCCGCAGAATGCCATCAAAACCCTTTCGTTCGGAGGCGGAAGCTCTCGCCTTTGCAGACTCGCTATCTTCCGCCGACGCGGAAGACTGGCTCGAAGCCATCGAAGACATGAAGATCGAATACCGGCAGCGCATCGCCGCAGGCGAAACTATTCGCACCACGTCCGGCAATGGCTTCGTGAAGTTGGGCACGAACGGCGAGCTCACAATCGAACGGATTCAATAGCCGATTGTCGCGCGACGGACGCGCCCGGCTCTGCGCCCGTGGCGCGCTGGAGAAAACGCACGAAACCCCTATAAATAAAGGCTGAAAACGTACCGGCCCCCCTTGCATTCTTCCACGATATGAAGGTAAGATAGAGGCTGTTTGGATGCGGGGTGCGGGATTTGAACCCGCAAGGGCATGGTACTCCTTGAACAAGAAACCCGCCCTGTAGATTCCCAATCTACTGCGTTTACCGATTCCGCCAACCCCGCCAAACGCCTAGGGGATCTCTACTTCTTCGGTTTGTTCAACACGAATCGGCTTGGCCGATCGCCTTTTCCTTTTTCACCTTCGGTGGCGAGACCGCGATCGACCAGCTTTCGCAGCACCCGATTGACGGCGTTGCGTACGTTCGTGGCCCGCACTTCATAGCCAGTCTGCGCGAGTTTCGCGTTGACGTCTCTCCAGTCGACCTCTCCAGTCATTGTGGTGACTACTGCCTCTATGGCTTTGGTGATTCCAGTTTCGGTGACGGCGCCTCGTTTTTGCGGGTGGCCGTTTTGGGTCGGGGGAACTGCTTCCGTGCGCCATGAGTCGCCAAAGTGCTTCTGAACGATGAGCTTCATCGCTTCCAACATGGCAGCGGGATCGCGAGCTATTTGGGACGCAAGAGACGCAAGATGATTCTGCACAGCCGCAGGGCTGCAAGATGATTGTGACATTTAGTACTCCTTGAACAGCTAGAGTGTAACCCCAAAGGGCGCACCCAAGCAAGCGGAAAATAAACGCCACGAGAGCGGGGTCAGTGCTTTCGTCGCGGCCACTACAGCAGCCGCAACTGCTCCGGCGGCTCGGGCGCCGCGAGCAACAACCGCTGCTCCGGCTGCTTGCGATGCAACTCCCGCCACAGCGCATAGAGCAGCGGCGATTCGAGCCACAGGGCGTAGCTCGGACGATGCAGGAAATGCGCCCGCACATGGCAGCGCCGGCAGAGCGTGACCATCCAACGGCGCGTCTGCACGCCCGGTTTGCGGTGATGCACCAAAATCAGAAAGTCCGCCACTTCGCCGCAGGCCTGGCACTGATACTCATCCCGGCGCAAAACGGCTTCGCGCTCGCCGCCGAATTGCTCGCGGCTGAGTCTATCGCGTCTGGCGCATTTCGGACAATCGACAGCGCCGCCGCAACCGCAGAGGAGGGAGGTTTGGGTCATGCAAGCGACGAGAAACGGATCGGTCTTGCTCACGCGCCCGCCGCTTTCGCTTTTGCGTGTCCGACCAGCGCGCCGAACTGATCGCGTCTTTCACCATCTGTGCCATTGATGAATTTTTGCAGCCGGTCCTTCGTGTGCGGGTAGCTTTCGATGACGAGCTGCGCGTCCCCCCGCCGCGCGCCAGCCGTCCGACCAGTGCTTCTTGAGCCAGCGCTTGGCGATGGCGAGCGCCGCGGGCCACGTGTCCTGATTCATGCCGAGCTGCTGGAGTAACTGCTTGGCATCCGCCGTTTCGATCTCGTCGAGCACGCGCTGATTCGCTTTCTCGATTTCGGCGTCGATGAGATAGGTGTCGATGTCCGCCTGCGCCGCTTGGCCTTTTGCGACGAACTCTTCGAGAGGCACGTCGATCCGGCTTTCTTGCTTTCTGGCTTTTTTCACGCACTCGCTCCTTTCGCTTTGGGTTTTTCGTCTTCGGCCTTCTTCGGCGCATCGAACATCATCGCGGTACCGCCGCCCCATTCGAAGACGAGGACGCGCTGGCAGTCTTCGCATTTCGTAATGCGGGTTTCGGACGTGATCGGTTTGCCGCAGAGGCAGTCGGCGTGGTAGGTGGAGTGGGTTTTCATGCGGGTTTCCTTCCTTCCGGGATTTGCTTCAGTTTTGCTGCTGTCAGACGAAGCATGTCTCGCACTTCGTCCGCGATGTAGCCTTCGGCCTTGGTGAGTTGCTTGTGCTCTTCAAAGTGTTTCGCTTCCGCCTCTTCGTTGGTGTAACCGGGCAGTGAGCACCAGGGACGGTCTATTCCGTCCTTCGCATCGAACCTCCGGCAAAGCAGTCCTCTCACCTCCGCCAGTCCCGGCCACTTACTAACGCGGTTCACCAGTTCGGAGATGAGCCACTCTAACGCGCGTTTGTGGGGACACATACTATCCAACGCATTCATCAGAACGGCGCGCGAACCCTCGGGAGGCGGGAACTCCATGAGTCGCAGTTGGTCGAATGCATCTTCGAGATCTTGGGGGGAAATCTCCTGTTCGGCCATATCATTCCTCGATGACTTGCCGCCGTTGCATTTTCAGACGTTCGAACTTTTGGAGGGCGGCGGCTTTTTGCACTTCGCTTGCCGGCGGCGGAGTGCCGCGCAGCGGGGCCGTCCAAAGTTTTTTGAGCAGATAGTTGCGCATGGTGGGTGTGAAGCCTCGGGCGAACTGCATCCCTGGCAGGTTCCGCGTTTCGATTCCCTTGGCGGCTTCGTACTGCTCTTCGATGGAAAGCTTCAGATAGAGCTTCTTGTTGCTCTCGTGCTCGCCTTCGGTGTTTTGCATCCCCACTGCTTTAGCGAGCAGACAGAACCCCTTCCAGTGCTGTTCGGGATCGGGTGCTGCTTGCAGATTGCTAGAAGGAGGGGATTCACGCTTCCCCTCTTTCGCGTGAGCGAGAGAGGGGGTAGGGGGTGAGAGTTCCTCCTCTGAACAACTCTGTAAAGACTCTGCATAAGGATAGGCATTCTGTGCAGAATGATTTTCGTTTTGTACAGAAGTCGGGTTTGGCTTCTGTACAAAATTCGGGAAGGAGATCTGTACAGATATACTCGGCGGCCGCAAAAGAGAGAGTTCAACTCCCGGTTTGCCGCGGGCTTTCTTCTTTCGGCCGCGGCGTTTTTTGGGTTGCTCGAAGCCGATGTGTTCGAGGTAGAAGTCTTCGATTTCCTGGCCCGCATCACGGGCCGCATTCATGGCTTCGCTCTTCAATTTTTCGCGGTACTCGCGGATCTTAATTAAGTCCGACACCCTCTGTGTGCGATCAGAAATGTTAAGTTTCTGAAAATAAAGGCGTAAAGCCTGATTTCGTATATCTGTACAGATATACGAATCGATATCTTTCTCTTTTTCTTCGCCTTTGGGATCGGACGGTTTTTTGGGGCGTTTTAAGCGAGGGTCTGGGACGTCACCGCGCAACCAAAAAGCGTCTTCGTCGTCGACGCGGACACGGCCTTTTTCGACGATGCGTTTCATCGCCGCGGACACGTTCGAATGCCTCATGTCGAGATCGGCGGCGATGTGCTTAATACGAATGTCGCCGCGTTCGTCTTCCGCCTTGGCGGTCCGGGTGCGGCGCTTGCCTTTTAAGCCTCCGTGAACGGTCTTCGACCAGAGGTAAGCGAGAATTCTGACGTCCTCCGTTTCATCGAAGTCCAGCAGGGAGAGAAGCTGACGCGGCGCGTTGGGCGTAAAACCATCGCTGGGCGGCGTGTTCATGTCGGCCAGAAGTTGACGGATTTCGCTGTTGCCGATTTCGCTCTGTGTCTCGGCCTGGGGCGGTTTCTTCGCCGCCTGCGTCCCCCCGCCGCTCATACGCGACCCCGCAACACGACTAGTTCTGGTACTAAAACGCTGCGTCGCAACGCATCTGACATAAATTCGGCTCCTCGCAAAGTTGCAGGTTGGGCCGAAAATGCCGCACAATGAAATTGATGCCCCGTTGGCGCAAGTCATCGGCACACGCATCTTCGGTGTGGTTGTTAGTCGCGGTCTTCGTAGCGTTTAACTTTGGCGAGTGTGGGCGCTGTGAAAACCGAATTTTAAAGAGCCGCCGAACCTCTTAGGCGCGGCAAGCTCGGTTGAGAAGCTACAATCGAGGTTGTCGAGTTGACCCCACCCTTACGAGATAGGGGGAGATTAGAACTCCCCATCCCCCTTTCTTTTTCAAAACAGTACCCATCGTGAACTTCGTGGATGACACAGGATTATTGTCGCCCTTATGATCGGGGAATGTCTACAATCGCTAGTACCGTTCCAGCAGTCTTCGCCGAGCAACTCGCCCTGTTCGATGTGGGGTTGAACCTGTCGAAGATCCGCGAAGTAAGAGACGAAATGATGCAATACTCGCAAGCTCCAAACACGCTGAGAGGTTACCGCTTCTCCTGGAAAACCTTCGCCAACTGGTGCCGGGAAACCAACCGGCAAGCGCTTCCGGCGTCGCCCGACAGCTTGAGTCTGTTCGTCATCTGGGGCGGCGTTCAACGCAAACCGAAGCCTTTTAAGCTGGCTCACGTGCGGCACATTGTCGCGGCGTTTAAAGACCGCCATCGCGCGGAACAACTGCCGAACCCGATGAACGATCTTGTGAGAGACTCGCTTGCTGCCGTAGCTCGCAAGGTCGAGCAAGCGCCCGGGGGCAAAGATGCCCTCCCGCCTGAGTATCTGCGGCGCGCCGTGGCGGGTCTGCCCGATAACGTTGGTGGCGTTCGCGACCGTGCGATTTTATTAGTGGGTTTTACGACGGGCTGGCGCGGCGACGAGTTGGCGGGTTTGCGTCTCAATGAAGCGCGCGTTTTTCACGATCACGTTTTGTTTCGGCTGCGCAAGTCGAAGACCGATCAGGAAGGGAAAGGTCGCGAGGTCCGCATCCCGCGAATCGCTGGCAGCCCCCTCTGTCCCGTTGCCGCGCTCGAAGCCTGGATCAAAGTGCGCGGCAAAAATCCGGGCGCACTGTTTCTGCCTTTGAGCGGCGGCCGCGACATGAAATTACGGGAGGGCACGATTCGCGGTAAGGTCGTGTGTGCGGTTGTGCAGAGAGCGCTCAAGCGCGCGGGCATCAAACAGGGCAACTGGGGCGGCCACTCGCTGCGTTCGGGGATGATAACGGCAGCAGCCGAAAATGGGGCCGACGTCATCTCGATTCAAGAGCGCACCGGACACCGGCGCCTCGAAACGATTGCCAAATACGTCCGCTCGGCGGGCGGCTTCCGGCGCGATCCCCTCGCCGGCGTCCTCTAGACTTATCGTCAAATGCTTTCCGCCCTCGCCTTCCTCGCCGTCTTCGCGCTCTCGTTCGGCGTAAGCTGGCTGGCGTTCCGGCGTTTCCGACGTCGTTGGTCCGAAAACAAGCGACAATGAAGGAATCAGTATGAACTCAATTGGATAACCGTCGCGAGTTCTCGCATTTCTGGCCGGTCTCTTCCTCTCGGCCAGGGTTGCGCCGGCGTTGGGGTTTTCTCCTAACGCCGGCGCGGCGGGCTTTCGTTTTCGCAGGGCAAACGAAAACCGATGCGTTAGTACTCCGGGACGTTGATTCCATCCACGCAAAATTGATGTAATGACGTGATGAAGTTATCCGAAGAAGAAACCACGCACACCGTGCTCGACCGCGAGTGGCTCAGCGCAGCCGAGACACTGAAGGTGCTGAACAGGTCCCAAAGCACCCTCGACCGTTTAGTGGCGGCAAAAGACCTCGCCTCGAAAGTAGAGCCCCGCGCTGGCCGAAAGCCGGAGCGTCTCTACAAAGCCGAAGACGTACAGCGCATCGCCAAAGCAGCAGGCGAGACAAGCCGCGCCCCGCGCGGTGTCCGGCCGCCCACCCCTAGCCAACTCGCCATTGCACCGGAAGCCATTTCATCACTTCGTGACGTGACGGCGGGATGGGGAAATGCCGTTACGTCATCACTGCGCGAGCTGATGACGGAGTGGTTGGATGGGCGGGATCGCATCGGTGCGCGCGAAAAACTCTGGCTCACTATCGACGAGGCGGTGGAATTGTCAGGCCGTTCAAGAGCGTGGCTGCTTCGGGTATGTCAGGAAGGACAACTGACGGCGGAGAAGGACGGCGGCTGGCGCATCCTGCGCCGATCGCTCGAAGTCTTCACGGGCGATGCGAGGGCGCATAACGGTCCGAGAGCTTTGAGCAGAGCGGGCGGCGCCAAATGATTCTTACCAACGATGATGGGCTCGCCTTCTCCGAGGTCCTCACGACTCTCCGGTCTCTGAGCCAGAATGTCGGTAGTTTGACCGCCCAAGTAACCACCCTCACATCTGATGTGGGCCACCTGACGACGAGTATGACGCAACTCAGCTCCGACGTGAGAAGTCAGACGTCGCGCATCTCCGAAGTGATGGGGCAACTTGCCGGCTCGCGTTGGATCATCCCCGTACTGATCGGGCTGATGATGGCGTTCGCCGGGATGGTGATCGGCATAATCCTGAAGCGCTAGAGGGGTTTTGTCCATCACGTCTGCCGTGATGACGCAATGACGAAACACTCGGCACAAAAACGAAAAACGGCCGCGCCTCCCGAAGGAAGCGCGGCCGTTTTTGTCCCCGGATGAGAATCGGGGTCAACTCAAATCAACTCGTGCATGTAGGTAGCTCTCAGTGTATATCGATCAGTTCGCCGTCCCGTCGCCGAGATGCAGGCGTATTTCGATGACCCGTATCCGGGCCACGAGCGCGTCGTGGCGCGCGAGGGCGGATTCCCGACGCAAAAATTCGGCGTCCACCCACGTCCGCAAGTCTTTCGAATCCTGCGTGCGCGCCTCCACCATTTGCAGTTTCAGGTCGGCGATCGCCAGGCGCACCTGATTGAGCAGGTACGCGTTGAGCAGTCCGAGCACGGGGAAGACGACGGCGGCGACGGTAGCGACAATTTGCCAGGCTTGCATGTCAGATACCAGTGGGAACGGCGGGCTGCGTAGGGAGCGCCGCGAGCGTCCCGGCGATGACTTGGCGGAGCGCGAACCGGTAGGCGATCCAGGCCGGCGGAATCGTCACGCCGTGTTCGAGGCAGCGGATGAGCAGGGCGTCGCTTTTGTTGTGGGTCGTTTGTGCGGTCAGTTTCAGAAGGAGCGCCGCTTCCGCGCTGGCCAGAGCGGCTAAGGCGTCGGCCGTAGGCGCGGTCAGAACCCCGGCGACTACCGTGTAGCCGGAAACGGCGAGACAGGCTTGCCAGTCTGCGTCCGCGATGGCGAGGACCGTCGCGCCGGTGGGCGGCGGACTGTCAACCGCATCGTAAAAGCCGGTGATGGCGCCGGTCGAGGCGGAGTAACCCGCGTATTTTTGTGACATTTAGTTTCCTACCGCGATCCAGTTGAAGTTCGAAGTGACGTAAGTGTTGGTCGCGATCGAGCGGGCATAGATACGCATCTGGGACGCCGAGTAAACCTGCGGCGTCAAAGAATTGCAACTGGAGGCCGCGCCCGCGCCGCCGTCGTTGGCGACAACTTGAAAGCAAGTATTCGGAAACGCGAGCGTGAAGTTGACGAGATCGCCGTTGCCAGTTGGGGCGTTGCCCGAACCCCACTGCAAAATCAGACCGTACGGCAGCTTTTGATAGCCCGCGCCCGGTCCCGCCAAGTAGAGCGTGAAGTCCGTGAACGGGGTGAAGCATGTCGATACCCAGGACGTATTGGGCACGAGGGTCGTGCTGTCGTAAAGCGGAGGCGTGTTGGTGATCGCCTTGACCAGATTCGCGAGAGTGTTGACCACTATGTTGTTGGTGGTCACCAACGGGAAAGAGCAGTTGTACAGGCCCGACGCGATAGCGGCGATGACATAAGCCGTCGTCGCCACGTGCGTCGAATCATCGCTCGCCGCCTGCGTCGGTGCGGTCGGCGTGCCGGTGAGGGAAGGACTGGCCAGCGGAGCGTAAAGGGCGAGGGCGGCCGCGAGATCGACTTCGGTAACGACGTTGGCGAGAACGCCGGCGAGGGTGGTTACGCTGGCGTCGGAAATCGTGTAGCCTTTGGCGGAGAGCGAATCGCCGAACGCTTTGAGGAATGTCGAGAGTTGGTAAAAGAGTTTATTCGCCGTCGCGCTCGTAAAGATCGACGGGTTCGCGGCGCCGCCCGTGCGTTGGGCGTCGGAAGTATAAGCGGAGTCGCTTTCCTGGTTAGTGGCGGAGGGATTCCACTGAAGAATGTTGTTGGACATGTTGAAAGTTCCTTAGGCCCAGTGGCCGTGATCGAATCCGGCGATGAGTGAATTGTCGGAGTCGAAACCAAAGGCGGGCAACGTGGTGAACGTGTAGTTATAGAGGACGGCTTGCGGGCGAGGGACGATGAGACCGTTTGTGATCAGGTCTTGCAGAATCGAAGTAAACGCACCCGCGAGAATGATGGTCACCGTCATGTTCTGGCCGTCCACGATGACAATTCGGCCGCCGGGAAACAATGTTTGCCAGATCCCTTGCAGGCTGTCGATCGTGCCGCTCCACTGGTTCTGCGCTATGCGCGCTTTGAGGTAAATGCGGTACGTCGCATCGTCGAGAAGCGGCGGTACTCCGCCGCTCGGTTGAAACGGAACGAGTCGGTTCGCGCCGATGAGAACGCCGAGAATGTCGAGCTGCGCGCCGGTAGCGGTATCGAGATTGAAGTTGGCGTCGAAGCTCTTGAGGCAAGTGCCGACATCGTCGAGAATACCGAGCGGCGCGGAGAGCCAGGCGAGCAGCTTCGGCGAGCTTTGATATTCGGACGTGAGCAGGCCGGTGTAGTAACTCACCGGCGGAGGGTTGAAGTAGCCGCTCATGCTTTACACCACCGTCAGAACGACGTTGCCGGAAACGCCCTGCGCAACCTGGTTGTAGTTCATGGCGAGATCCGCCGTCGCCGTGGGCGAGGCCGAAGTGCCGAGCGTCAAAGCGCGAATCGAAAAGATCGGCGAGTCCGGATTGGACCGCGCCGTGAGTGCGGCGCCGTAGAGTTCGCTGAGGACGACCAGTTCGCCGATCTGCAGCGAATTCAGATAACTCACAATGGCGCTTTGGATCGTCGCCTGCACGGCTGTAGTCAAAGCGCCGGTGAGCGTCACATCATGCACGCTGAGACTTACGTAAACCGGCACATAGGTGGGACGGCTGAAGCCGATTGGCATCGTGGCCCCTGTGAAAGCATCGGTGACCGTCACCGTGGTGGTGCCATTGGTTAAGCAGCCGATGCCGCGATTGGCGAAGATGGCTTGGGCCACGCTGGCATCGACCCCGCCTTCGACGACGGCGGTGATCGAATGAACCGGCGTGCTCCAAGTCGGCGCGCCCGCAGTCACACTGTTGGTCGGGTTTTCGATGACGTTATAGCGGGTGACGCCGGAGACCGCGGCAATGGCGGCGATTGTGCCGGCGAGCATGGTTTGACTGGGCAAGGCCACCGAGAGCGCTTGCCGGGCGCGGAATTGGGAATCGAGTTCGACCGGCTGGCCAGGAATCGCTTGCGCGGGGTTGTTGACAGATCCCCAGCCAGCGGTCGGCGTCACGATGAACGAAATCTGACTAGCGCTGGCGGTGATGGCGCCGAGTGTTTGACAGGTAACAAAGACGCTGATGCCTGCGCTCGGGATCGTCACGCTTGATGGGAGATTCCAGAGGAATCCGTTCGCATCGCGGACGACGCCGTTTGTAACGGTGACAGGCCCCCCGGTCCAGCCGGAACTCCACATCAGAGTGACCGCCGCCGTAGAAGCGGAAGCGGCTTTGCGAACGATGCCGTTCACTTTCACGATGCCATCGAGCGCCGCGCCGATGGCGCTGAGTGGCGACCTCGCGTTGTACGCCAGTTGGCAGCAGGCCATCGTATCGGCGCACTTGGCGGCAACGGCTGAAATCCATTGGTAGTCGGCAGTATCGATGCCCAGGTAAGCGTTCTGCGGATAGATGGTCTGATATTGCGCGAGCAAGTCGGCGAGAATGTCCGCATACGCTGGAATCGTGAGGCCAGCCGAGCCGAGCGAGGGAGCTGTGTAAGCCATGGTGTTTCGTTTTAAGAGAGAGCCGCGCTAGGCGGAGTCGGTACGTTCGTGCTGATGGTCAGAGCCCCGAATTGTGTGGCGACGCTGCAGGCGAACGAGAACCCTCGCGTCGTCGGGTTGTAACTCGTTTGCACGTTTGTTACGCCGCCCGGCAACACGTAGGGTGTCCCAAGAATTCGCTGCTTCAAAAGGAGCGCGATCGCGTCGGGATGCTTCCCGGCCCCGCTCACCCCCAAAATTTGTTGAAACAGCGGCGTGCCGGCGTTGGTGTTTTCCCACCACTCGCCCTGGAAGAGCTTCAGGCGCGTGACGATGATCTGCCGAACCGCGTCGATATCCGAAAGAAAGTTGCGCTGGCCATTGCCGTGAAGCGGATCGCCGTTGGCGTCGAGCGCGCGTACTCTGATGGTTGCCATAAGAACTGAGGGTTTGGCGGGATGACGAAATGAGGTCTAGAGAACGGGGCCGCTGGTTCCGCCGCCCGTTGCGACACCGGTGTGTTTGTGCGTAAGAAAATCTTTTCCTTCAATCGATGTGTGGCCCGCGCCGCTGATGTTGACCTGCGAACTTGCCGTCACGTTTACCGTCGGCGCAGTCACGTTCGCGGCGCTCGATGCGTTCACTTGCACCGTGGGCGCGGTCAAAGTGATTTGACTTGCGGCGATATCGACGACGACGGTGCCGGCATCGTTACGAAGCTGCGCCGAGCCGGCCGAGTAACTGGCGAGAACGCGCGGCTGACTCCACGGCCCCGGTATCGCAAACCCATCGGCAAGCGAATGCCGCCGCCGTTCGAATTGGTTTTGTTCGCCGCCTAATTGGTGCCAGGCGTCCATGCAGCTATCGCCGAAAATGACCAGAACCTCATCGCCTACCGCGATGGGCAACGTGAGCGTGTAACCGCCTGCGCGTGGCAGCACCACCGGGACATTGACTAGCAGCGGCAATGGTTGCGTGGTGGGAACGCCCCCAACCGAATTGACTTCGCTGATGGCGGGTTGAACGGTAACCGTTTGTTGCGTGGCGTCGAACGCCGTCACGATACCGGGCAGCGCAACGCGCAGCGCCTTGCCGTGTGAGGCGAGGGCGAGCTTCCACTGCGAAACGGGCGTATTCAGCCGTTCGTCGATGCCGAGGCCGCTACTGAGTGGCGTTGGGTTGCTCATGTGCTTACTGCCTGGAGCTTGGCCCAGTCCGGCGTGACCGTGGTGATCTCGGTCTGCCAGTCGTTGCCGCGCGTGTCGCCCATGTGACGAATGCCTGCCACGATGAACGCGCCGTTCGGATTGAAAATCGGCGGAAGCTGGCCCGGTATGTTGCGGACCTGATTGACCAACACGTTTTGCACGCTCACGAGCGACTTCAAACGCACGCCGGAATCGAGCAGCACCCGAAAGTTAACGCCCTTCTCGGTCTGTTGCGGTGTGCCGAGCAGCGTGTATTTTGTGTTGCCCGATTGTGAGCCGCCGGCGCTGAAGGGCGGCGCGTAGATCCAATCCGGCGTGTCATTGTCGCTGGTGAGAGGGGAGATGTTCAGGCCGTTCCAACCGATCCACATTTGCATGTCGTTGTCTTCGGCGATGCGATCGAAGAATTCGCGCGCAATGGCGGAAACGGCTAGCCCGCGCGGGTACTTTTTCGTTTCAAGCGCCGGATCAAGATATTCGATGGCAAGCGGATGCGCGCAGCTTCGGGCCACCTGGCGTACCGCGTCGCCTTGCGTTTGGCCCGCCGCGATCGTGGTATTCACCTGGCCGTTGCGGTCTTCAAACAGTCCCACCACACAGTGCAGCGTGAATTTGAAATCGGTGTCGTTGGCGCGCTCCCAGATCGGTTGCAGCACAGTGCCGCTGAAAATCAGGCCGCTCCCCGGCGATTGATAGCCGGCGGTCAGAGAGACCAGGTCGCCTTTTTGCACGACTTGGGCGAAAGCGGCACTGAAATTAAAGACGGCGATGTCGGCGAACCAATAGGCGCTGTTGGCGTACTGCTCGATTTCGAAAGTGCAGCGCAATGCTTCACCGCCGCTGCCATCGGGAATCGTCCATGTCTCACCGCTCGCTTGCGGGTTGATGGTCAACTGCCACGCTTTACCAAAGTAGTCGGTCATGCCGCGGTCGAATCCCACAGCAGCAAGAAGTCGCTGCCGAGATTGGTCGAGTCCGGGTAGTCCTGCGCCACACCCGAGGCGTTAATGATGTACGCGCTGCCGATGGCGAGATAAGCGAACTGCGCTAAGAGGTTCGCGGCCGGCCACACGCCTGTAATCAGCGGAATGGAGTCGACGAGCGGGTTGCCGTTTTGATCGTCGATCGTCAGCACCCAGTACTGCGCGATCTCGTTGAACCCCACGGTAAACTGCAACGTCAGATAGGCGCCGTCGACGCTGAGCGTGACAGTGAGCGACTGAATTGGCGCATTGGTGAGCGGGACAATCTGAGCCATAGAGATCTACCAGCTACCCGATGAACCGTGGCCGTCGGATGTGCCGCCTCCGAAACCGGACCACTTCCCCGCGCCAGGCACAGTCGTGGCCGCCGTTACGCCGTTTTGCGTTGTGATTCCGGACGGGACGGCGGCCGGATGAACCGTACCCATGGGCGTGCTGGCCGTGGTTTGTGGCCGAGCGGGGGCGGCGCCGGCCAAGTCGTCGGCCGAAGCCGTGACCGCGCCTGGCGCGCTGCTGACGCCACCAAAAAACATCTGCCCGAAGACGACGGTCGCGCGCAGGCCGCGCAGCGTCTTCACACTGTCGGTCGGGCGGATCGACTCAATGAGCATGTTGAGATAAGTTTCAAGGCGCGTTGTGAGCGTGACCAGGGTGCGCGCCTGTTGCAGGGACACGAGTGTCTGATAAGCCGAAATGCTTTTGGACGCCGCGCCGGTCCAGGAGTTCGGATAGAAGCTCTGCATCGCATCGCTCATGCCGATTTCGAGAGTGACGCGCGCTGGCAGTTGATAAGCGTGATCGGTGATGCTCGCAACGGGCGACGAGGCGCTGGTTTGAATGGGATGCTCGGTCCGCCGCAGTTCGCGCGCGTGTTCGATCCGCAACACCGCATCGAACGCATAGACGGCGTACTGCGTCGTCGCGCTGGCGGGCACGGTAAGAATCGCGGCCGGCTGGCGACTCCATTCAGCGGGCCGCCAAGCTGCGGACTGGTTTGGGATAGCCGAATCGGCCGGAAATGGGCGAAAGATCGTGGACATGGAGTTTTTAACCGGTGGGCGCAAACTGCGTCATCGTGCGGTGCATCTGTTTTTGCTGCCGTTCGAGCGACGAAGTCA
>Ga0182012_10000490_pt1 | contig 43997 bp, 38 predicted proteins | sample 612S2SmetaG_FD_120486 | JGI IMG/M metagenome (GOLD analysis project Ga0182012, IMG submission 120486) | Permafrost microbial communities from Stordalen Mire, Sweden - 612S2S metaG | ecosystem: Environmental > Terrestrial > Soil > Wetlands > Permafrost | place: Sweden: Stordalen | collected... | reverse complement strand
GTTGTGGACGTCCACGCCGGCGTCCACCACCACGATGTATTTCGTGAACATCATCTGCCCCATGCCCCAGAGGCCGTGCATGATTTTGTAGGCCTGCATCGGGTAGGTCTTCTTGATGCTCACAAACACGAGGTTGTGAAACACGCCTTCCGCCGGCAGCGCGATGTCCACGATCTCCGGGAAATTCATTTTGAAAATCGGCAGAAATAATTTCACGCTCGCGCCGCCGATGTAAAAATCCTCCATCGGCGGAATGCCGACAATCGTCGCCGGATACACCGCGTCCTTGCGATGCGTGATGGCCGTGACGTGAAACACCGGATACGGTTCGGGCAAGGTGTAGTAACCGGTGTGATCGCCGAACGGCCCTTCGTCGCGCAACGGCTCGGTCGGATCAATGTAACCTTCGATGACGAAATCGGCGTTGGCGGGAACTTCCAGATCGTTCGTCTCGCACTTGATCATCTCGACGGATTTTTTGCGGAGATAACCGGCGAGGAGAAATTCATCCAGTCCGTCTGGCATCGGCGCAGTGGCGGCGAAGGGAAACATCGGGTCGCCGCCGATGAAAATTGCGACCGGCATGCGCTCGCCCTTTTCGTAATAGCGACGGCCATGGCGCGCGGCGACTTTCTGCAACTGCCAGTGCATGCCGGTGGTTTTGTCGTCGTAAATCTGGATGCGATACATTCCGAGATTGCGCTCGCCCGTGTCCGGGTCGCGCGTGACGACACACGGCAGCGTGATGAAACGCCCGCCATCGAGCGGCCAGCATTTGAGGATGGGGAGATTGAGCAGAGTTGATGGTTGAGAGTTGATGGTTGATGGATTCTTCCAGTCAGGCGCGGCTGGCCAGCTATCAACTCTCAACTTTGGACTATCAACTAAATGGATCATATCCTTGCACGAACCGCTTTTCACCGTCTTCGGTTTCGCGTGGCGCAAATCCAGCGCGAGGGAGAGCAACTTGATGGCTTCCTTAAAACTGGTCGGCGGCTTGGCTTTCATCAACGCGCCGAGCTCGTTCGCGACTTCATCCACAGACTCCGCGCCCATGCTCATGGCCATGCGCTTGTGCGAGCCGAGCGTGTTGATGGCCACGGGAAACGGCGACACGACGCCGTTGACGGTGGGCTTTTCAAAGAGCAGCGCCTTGCCGCCGCCGGGCAATTTCATTTCGCGGTCGGCGATCTCAGTGATTTCAAGTTCGGTGGCGACGGGCTCAGAAATGCGCTTGAGTTCGCCCGCCTTGTCGAGGGCGTTGACGAAATCGCGGAAGGAATCAAAAGCCATAAGTGCGCTGAAAATAGCACACGATTCGCAGAAGAAAAAGAAATTGCCACAGAGGCACTGAGGCACAGAGAATTGTTTCCCTCTGAGTCTCTGTGGCAAAAGATTAGCCGCCCTTGGCTTTGACGCGCTTCGTGAAACTTTCCGTGCGGATGATGGCGCGCTTGTGCAGGCCGCGCACGATGACTTCGTGCGCATCGCGGGCTTCGATCTGGAACTGCACTTTGCTGCCATCAACCGAGAGGACTTGCGCACGACAATGGATGGTTTGGCCGACGGGCGTCGGCGCGAGATGGCGGATGTCAATCTCCAGGCCCACAGAACGTTCATCTGCATCAAGGTGTGGCGTGAGCAGATGGCGCGCGGTGCGTTCGAGAAACTGGATGATGTTGGGCGTGGACACGACAGCGGGCATGCCGTCGCCGGCAAATTCCACGGCGTGTTTCATGTCCGTGGGCACGGCCAACTCGCCGACTTCACCGACTTTGGGGCGCGATTTCATTTCAAATATACTTGGTAGGGCGGGGCTGCTGCACCGCCGTGCGTCGCCGCAGCGATGCACCCACCATTTGCAATAAAAACAACTTCATTTCGGAAGCAAATCCGCAACGAGCGCCTTCTCTTCCTTCAGTTCGTTTTCCGTCGCGGCAATCTTCGCCTTGCTGAATTCGTTGAGCGGCACGCCCTGGACGATTTCAAAATCTGTTCCGTTGCTGCGGATCGGGTAGCTGAAGATCAAACCTTTTTCGATGCCATAGCTGCCGTCAGAATGCACGCCCACGCTGAACCAGTCGCCGGCGGGCGTCGGATGCGTAAGCTTGTAAACCGTGTTGACGGCGGCATTCGCGGCGCTGGCGGCGCTGCTCAATCCGCGCGCCTTGATGATGGCCGCGCCGCGCTGCTGCACGGTGGTGATGAATTCTTTTTCCAGCCATTCGCGGTGGCTGATGACATCGGGAACTGGGCGGCCCTGAATTTTGGTGTTATAAAAATCGGGATACATCGTCGCGCTGTGGTTGCCCCAGATGGCGAGGTTGGTCACGGCGGTGACATCCACACTCGCTTTTTTCGCGAGCTGCGATTTGGCGCGGTTTTCGTCCAGCGCGGTCATGGCGAAGAAACGATTCTTCGGCACGCCCGGCGCGTTATTCGCGGCGATGAGCGCGTTGGTGTTGCAGGGATTGCCGACGACGAGCACGCGCACGTCGCTTGCGGCGTTCTTGGCGATGGCATTGCCCTGGCCGGTGAAAATTTTTCCGTTGATACCCAACAGGTCTTTTCGCTCCATGCCTTGCTTGCGCGGCACCGCGCCGACGAGCAGCGCCCAATTCACTCCCTTGAAACCTTCATCAAGATTGGAAGTTTGCACAACGCCTTTGAGCAGCGGGAAGGCGCAGTCATCGAGTTCCATCACGACGCCGTTGAGGGCGCTCAAAGCTTTTTCGTCAGGCACTTCGATGAGGTGCAGGATGACGGGTTGATCCGGACCGAAGGCCGCGCCGGACGCGATGCGGAACAGGAGTGAATAACCGATCTGGCCGGCCGCGCCGGTGACAGCGATACGAATGGGAGTCTTGTTCATAAATAAATTTTTGGAGAGGAAGTATAATTGCGAATTTCAAGGAGGCGCAAGTTTCAATGCGCTTCACCGGCAGCTTTTGGCCAAAACCGAAATTGAAATCGCTTTAGCTCCGCCGGATCGCCGGAATTGAATTGATAGGCGGCCAAATTACAGAACGACAAACTTTTTTTGAAATCCTGAAACAAAGTGCGCTCGGATTCGACGAACAGTAATTTTTTGTCCAAATCCAACCGGGCACCGGCTTCTGGGAACGGTTCAAAAATATTTTTCAAGAGACGATCCGGGTCTTCGTCCCAACGGAAAACATGGACGGTGCAGTCTTTTATTTCGCGCACAACATGATTCTTTCCGGCTTCCGAAGCACCAAACAAAACTTCCATCGGGTCAATTTCTGGCAAGAGCGAACTGGTGCCAAAAAGTATCAATTTGTTTGCGGAGTCCACTGATTTCGCGTGACTGCGGATTTGTTTGCTCTTGATTTCAGACAGGCGTGGTTTGAAAAGTTCCTCATTCACCAATTGTGAAATTTGCCGCGACTGCTCGCGTCTCTGCAAGCTTTCCATTGCCCAGCGCTTTTTTTCTTCTTCGCGTTCTTTATCCCATTGCGTTTCGGTTTTCAAACCGGCACAGACTTCGCAAAGATTGCGCTTCTCCCGTTGACCCGAAGTAACATAAATATAGGTCTGGTGAACATGAGATTCCCGTTTCTGGCAGATCTGGCAGAGCATAAAAATACAATACCAAAAAAAATTTAGCTTGGAAAAATAAAATTTCAGCGTAAAAAGGAACCGCTCTTTGAAACAGCGGGAAAAATTTTCCGCCAACATCGCAGTCAAATGTCAGGGAACCCGGTGTGAATCCGGGACGGTTGCGCCACTGTAACGGCTACAAACTCCCAAGGTCACTGGATGAAAGTCCGGGAAGACGGGAGTGAGGTTTGAGGCCGAAGTCAGGATACCGGTTTGATTGTGCTCGTCGGCTCCGAGCGTATCGGAGCACTTCTCCGCAAAGAGAAGGATGGGATCAGTCCGCCAAAACTGTTTTTTTGGCGGGTTCGTCGAATTCACCTCCATTCCTCGTTTGCGAAGCCTAGAGGTTTTTTATTTTCCAAAATCTTCCGGCTTCGCGCTGGTCTCTCAACCGTAAAAACCGTCCGTTGGAAAATTTATTTTTCCTGCGGACAAAATTGAAAGATCAGTCCATGAAAAAAAATCAGTTGTTCGTGCTGGCATTGGCCGGCGCTTTGTTCGTCCCCACCATCACCCGCGCGCAATTTGCCGACAGTGTGGTTGCCTACACCGCCGGCAGCGGCGTCAATTCCGGTTTCACCGACCCGACTTCCGCACTCGGCGCGCCCTCGACCGAGACGATTGACCCGATTTACGGCAATTCCCCCGTGGATCCGTTCGATGGGCCTTATCTGTCCAGCCAGATTGTCGGTATCGGCACCGGCGGCTCGCTCACGCTGCAATTCAACTCGCCGATTCAAAACAATCCCAACAACCCTTACGGGCTCGACTTCATCATCTTCGGCCATGCCGGTTTCAACATTGTCAACGATGATTACAGCGGCGGCGGCATCACCGACGGTTCGTTTTACACCGGCGGCGACAACGGCGTGACCGTTTCCGTGAGCGCAGACGGCACGACGTTTTACAACCTGGTCTCCCCGTTCGGCACGATGGTGGACGGTTTGTTTCCAACCGACGGCAGCGGCAATCCGCTGGTGCCGGTGAATGCGGCTTTGACGGCGAGCGATTTTAACGGGCTGGGACTGGCGGGCATCCGGTCGCTTTACGCCGGCTCGGCCGGCGGCGCCGGCTACGACTTGAATTGGGCGGTGGATGGCAGCGACAATCCCATTTCGCTTGCGTCGGTGGACTATGTGCGCCTGCAAAATTCCGGCGACGTCGCCTACATTGACGCCATTTCCGTCGTGCCGGAACCGACGACATACGCACTGGCGATCACTGGCGCAGGATTATTTTTGCTGCGCCGACGCGTCAAATAATAATGCGGGCGATTTTCATCTTGTGGGGACTGGTCGCCGCTTCGATTTGCGGAGCGGCGACCATCACTGAAGATTTTTCCGCCGATCCGTTGCAGAACAGGTGGCAGATTTTCGGTGACACGAATTTATTTCAGTGGGATCCGACCAATCAAAATCTCGACGTCACCTGGGATTCATCCCAGACCAACAGCTATTTTTACAAACCGCTCGGAACCATTCTCGCGAAGTCCGACGGCTTCAGCCTGTCGTTCGATTTGCAATTGAACGACATTGCGTGGAGCGGCTCTCCCGAATTATCCGTGGGACTTTTTCATTTCTCCGATGCGACAAACTCGGTTTTTTCCCGTCCATCCGCCAATACGCCAAATCTGTTTGAGTTCGATTATTTTCCCGACAACGGCATCGGCCAGCCGTCCATAGACGCTACGTTGACGGACACAAACGTGAGTTCCGCGCACAAAAAAGATTTTTATTTTGTCTATGACAACCAGCCGTTGAACACGGGCATCATTTATCACATCGTCCTCACGCACGCCGCCGGCCAGCCGACCATCAGCGGCGAAGTTTTTACCAACGGCCAGCCTTACTCATCATTGCCAAGCATTTTTGCCGGGCCGATCACCAACTTCCTGATCGACACGATTTCCATCAGCAGTTATCAAAATTCCGGCAGTTCGCTGCTCGCGCACGGCACGGTGGATAATTTTGTCATCACCCTGCCGCCGCCGCCGGTTCAAAATTTTTCCGGCTTCCTGACCAATTCAATCTGGCAGGCGCAATTCACCAGCCAGAGCAACTGGCTTTACACGCTGCAACGCTCGGCCGATCTGCAAACCTGGAGCAATGTTTCCGTTTCAACTTCCGGCAACGGGACCAATTTATTTTTGCCGGATGCCAGTCCGCCGCCGGACAAATCATTCTACCGCGTCCGCGCCGACCGGCCATGAGTTCAATTCAAACCACTTGCCAGCCGGAAAACTGCCCGCTCTGCGGCCAGCCGAATGATTGCCAGCTTTGCACTGTTGCCGCCTATAAAGGCCCGTGCTGGTGCGCCAAGGTGAAAATCCCCGAAGAACTTATTGCACGCATTCCGCCGGAGTTGCAAAACAGGGCCTGCATCTGCCGCGCGTGCGTGATGCAGTTTCATCGCGCCGTCAATGTCACCACGTCGCCGAAAATTTTGCCGGGTGATTTTTATTTTGACGGCGGCCTGATGGTTTTCACCGCCGCGTTTCATTTGCGGCGCGGTTATTGTTGCGGCAGCGATTGCCGGCATTGTCCTTACGTTGCCGCCAAATTGTTTCCACTTCCTGCATGAGACGCCGCGCTTTTACCTTGATCGAACTGCTCGTCGTCATCGCCATCATCGCGATTCTCGCCGCGCTGCTGCTGCCCGCGTTGAACAAAAGCAAGTCGGCCGCGCAACGCGCCAGTTGCGCGAACAACCTGCGCCAGCTCGGGATCGCGACGCAATTATATTGGGACGAAAATTCCCAAAATGGTTTCCGCTGGATTTACAATTCGACCAACGACGGGACGATTTACTGGTTCGGCTGGCTGCACCATGACGATTTGCCGGAAGGCCAGCGCCCGTTTGATTTGAGGCAGGGCGTTCTGTTTCCGTATCTCAACGGCAGCGACGTGCGGCTCTGCCCGGCGCTTTACGCGATGGCGGCGCAATTCAAATTGAAAGGCGACAATGTCATCTTCAGTTACGGCTACAATTATTATCTTTCCGCGCCGTCAGGCCAGCCGCCGGTGAGCATGAACAAAATACAAAATCCGGCCGACCTCGCGCTCTTCGCCGACGCCGCGCAGGTCAACGATTTTCAAAACCCGGCCTCGCCCGACAATCCGATGGTGGAAGAATGGTATTATTTGGATGACGAGACCAAACAACCCGTTTCCAATTACTATCCCAACGGCCACTTCCGCCACTCGCAAAAGGCGAACGTCACCTTTGCCGATGGGCACGTCGGATTGGAAAGCGCCGTCGCCGGTTCGTATGACAAACGTTTGCCGAACCAATTCATCGGCCAGTTGCGCCCGGAAATTCTCACGTTGCCGTAATTCAACTTTCGCTTGACGGTTTGAAATGGCCGGAGCAGTCTCGTTTTCATGAAACCGCCTAGTCCGCAAAAACTGCGGGCTTATTATTGTCAGGCATTATTCACGCATTTATGAAAAAGCTCATCCCATACTTTATCAGCTATCTAATTATTGTAGCTGGCACAGCCGCCTGCATATATTTTTCCAGACACACTGCCACCAGTTCATTTTACACTTTGAACAGCACGCTGCCGCATGAGGAGTTGGTTGCCAAACTTCAGCAGGTCGGCATTCCAGAGTCTGCCGTGCATTTGGCCACAAGGAGTCCGGCACCGCTGGCTACAATGATTTACCTTTTTGTTGATTATGGAGTCGGCTTTGGAGTGTTTTTAGGCTTGGCTTATTTGATTGAGCGTCTGATTTCCAAATCACGAGCCGCCTAACAAGCATATTTCGCTCCTACGGAGCTTTGGATTCCAATAAATCTTGAACTTCAAATATGGCGCGCCTACGGCGCTGGAATTTACACCCCAATCTGCTTCTCAATCGCGCCGCAGATTTTTTGCGACCAGCTTTTCAAGGTCGCCGCGTCGCTGCCTTCCACGAGCAGGCGCGCTTTTGGTTCCGTGCCGGAGTAGCGCAGCAGCAAACGTCCGCCTTGCGCGGCCAGTTCCTTTTCCGCGTCGGCCACCAATTGATTCACGCCAGCCAATTGTTCGAACGGTTTTTTCTCGCGCACTTTCACATTCGTCACGAGCTGCGGAAAACGCGTCCAGCATTTCGCGAGCTGCGAGAGCGGCACGCCCTTCGCCTTGACGATGCGTAAAATTTGCAGCGCGGCCACGAGTCCGTCGCCGGTCGTGCCGTAATCGCGGAAGATGAGATGTCCGCTCTGCTCGCCGCCAAAGTTGTAGCCGCCGCGCAGCATTTCATCGATCACATTCTTGTCGCCGACGGCGGTGCGGAGCATTTTGCCGCCGGCAGATTTGATCGCGGCTTCGAGTCCGGCGTTGCTCATCACGGTCGCCACCAAAGTTTTTTCCGCCAACGTTTTTTCCGCGAGCATTTCCAGCGCGGCGATGGCCATGATGTCATCGCCGTCAATCAGTTTGCCATTTTCATCGCAGAGCAAAACGCGGTCGGCGTCGCCATCGTGCGCGATGCCGAGGTGCGCCTGATGTTCGGCCACCTTGTGGCACATCTGCGCCGGATGCATCGAGCCGCAATCCTTGTTGATGTTCGTGCCGTCGGGGCGATGACCGTAGACGATGACTTCCGCGCCGAGTTCGTGGAGCACGGACGGCGTGGATTTGTAGGCCGCGCCGTGGCCGCAATCCACGACGACACGCAAGCCTTCGAGCGTCAGGCCGCGCGGAAAACTGGACTTGGCAAATTCGATGTAACGGCCAAGCGCGTCGTCAATGCGCACGGCCTTGCCGATTTCGCCGGCGGTCGGGCGGACTTTTTCAATCTCGCCGGAGAAAACAAGTTCTTCGATTTTATTTTCAATCTTGTCGTCGAGCTTGTAACCGTCCGCGCCGAAAAATTTGATGCCGTTGTCTTCGTAAGGATTGTGCGATGCGGTGATGACGATGCCCGCATCCGCGCGCAAACTGCGCGTAACGTAGGCGACGCCGGGCGTCGGCAGCGGCCCGATGAAAAGAACATCCACACCCATCGAAAGGATGCCGGACGAAATCGCGTTCTCCAGCATATAGCCGGACAGCCGCGTGTCTTTGCCGATGACGATTTTATGTTTGCCGCGCCCGCGCGACTGCGATTCGAGATTTTTGAAAACATGCGCCGCCGCGCGTCCAAGTTTCAGCGCGGTTTCCGCTGTGACCGGCTCGACATTCGCCGTGCCGCGAACGCCGTCGGTGCCGAAGATTTTTTTGGGTGAACTCATGAAATTAAATTTTAGTGGCGCTCAGCGCGCGGGCGGCATGATGATGCCGACCTTGGCCGGCTCAACGCTGAGCACGGTCACGCCGGACGGCACCGAGACATCCACGCTACGTTTTTGCAGGGCGCGGTTCAGATTGACCGCCGACTCGATACCGGTCAGATCCACCGTGGCGCGAATCTGGTTGGCCTGCAGCACGGCGATGATTTCGGGCGAGCCGCTGACGGTGACTTTGATCGTCTCCGGCACGACGCGATAAAGATGCACGTCCGCCGCCGTGGCGACGATGATCACCGGCAGATTGCCGTAGGTCAGCGTGCTGCCGCCGTTGTTCGCGACCGGCATGACTGATTCGAGCAAAATTCGGTGGACGGTCAGCCAGATGGCGACGGCCAGCACCAGCGAAAAAATTTTCCAGCCGAGATCCTCGACCAGCCAGCCACGGAATGTGGAGAGAAAATTCATTTGGCGTTGGGCTTGGGCGCCGGGCGCGGTTCGTGGCGCGTGATGACCGCCGGACCGGCGGGCTTGTGGCGTTCGCTGAAATACGCGCGCAGCCACTTGATGATGTTGTTCGTGCGCGCCGGGCGCAAAATGACGGACACCAGAAACGCGCGCAGTTCCTCCAGCGTCACGCCGCGCACGAGCTGGCCTTTGTAAGCGTGGGAAATCATGCCAGTCTCTTCGGACACGACCACGATGACGGCGTCCGTCTCTTCGCTCAAGCCGATCGCCGCGCGATGGCGCGTGCCGAGCGACTTGTTCAAATCGCTCCGCTGCGTCAGCGGAAAAATACACGCAGCATACGCGATACGGTCGCCCTTGATGATGACGCCGCCGTCGTGGATCGCGTTGTTCGGGAAAAAAATCGTCTCCAGCATTTCCGGCGTCGCGTCGCAGTCAATTTTTATCCCCGACTCGACCGCTTCCTGCAACTGGATGGATTGCTCGATGGCGATGAGCGCGCCGATCTTGACCTCGGCGAGCCGCTCGACCGTCTGGATGATGACCTCGATGCTTTCGCGCTGCTCGCTCGTGCTGGCGAACAGCGGCAGGTTGCCGAGCTCGGCGAGCATCCGACGCAGCTCCGGCTGGAAAATCACCAGCGCGCCCAACGCGATGAACACCGACGCGCTGCCGAGAATCCAGCGCAGCACCTTCAAATCCAGAAGCGTCGTGACCGCCGTCAGCGCCAGCAGCACGACGACGAAACCGATGACCACCGGCCAGCCGCGCGTGCCGCGCACGAAGCGGAACGCAAAATAGATCAGCACCGCGAGGATCAAAATCTCCACGGCGGGCCGCCAGCCAGTTTCAAGGTCAGTCCACATTTTTTTTGCGGGAATAGATCGCCTCCGCCATCCGCACCGCCTGCACCGTCGCCGCCACGTCGTGTGTGCGGATGATGTTTGCGCCGTCGCGCACCGCCAGAATCGCGCAGGCAAGCGACGCGGGCAACCGATTTTCTGTTTCCGCGCCCAGCAATTTTCCGATGAAAGATTTCCGCGAGACGCCGATGAGCAGCGGCCGCCGCCACCGCGCAAACGTTTTCAGCCCCGCGAGCAATGCCAGATTATGCTCCGGCGTTTTGCCAAAGCCGATGCCGACATCCAGGATGACTTGTTCCATCGGTATGCCGATTTCGTTCAGCATCAGTCCGAGCCGCTCGGAAAAAAACCCGCTGACCTCGCGCACCACGTCGCGATACACCGGATTTTCCGGCAGCGCCAGCGGCGAACCCGGCGCGTGCATGACGACGTAGCCGGCGTGGTTATCGGCCACGACTTTCCACATCGAAAAATCGTCCGTGTGCGCCGCTGCGCCGATGTCGTTGACGATGCTCGCGCCCGCCGCCAGCGCCGCGCGCGCGACGCCGGGCTTGGTCGTGTCAATCGAGATGGGCACTTTCACCTGCGCGGCCAGTTTCTCGATAACGGGAATCACGCGGCGCAATTCCTCTTGCTCGCTGACCGGCGTCGCACCGGGGCGGGTGGACTCGCCGCCGATGTCCAAAATTTCCGCGCCATCGGCCACGAGTTTCAGCGCGTGCGCCACGGCGGCTTCCGCATCAAAAAATTTTCCAGCGTCGGAAAATGAATCCGGCGTCACGTTGACAACGCCCATGACGAGCGCCGGTCGCGGAAAAACGAATTCAAATTGTCGCGCGCGGAAAATCATTTCAGCACCGCGATGATTGCCGAATCAAACCGTTTGCGCAAGAAGCGCGGCGGGGTTACGGAAATTTTTTGCCGCTCAAACCTTCGTGCGGAAATATGCGATCGTGTCCGTCAGGCCGTCGGCGAGTTTGACCTTGGGTTCCCATTTCAAAAGGGCTTTGGCCTTGGTGATGTCAGGCTTGCGCTGCTTGGGATCGTCCTGCGGCAGCGGCTTGAAAATAAGTTTACTCTTGGAGCCGGTGGCCTTGATGATCTGGTCGGCAAACTGGAGCATGGTCAGCTCGGTCGGGTTGCCAATGTTCACGGGCAGATCATAGTCGCTCATCATCAGGCGATAAATGCCCTCGATCAAATCCGAGACGTAGCAAAAGCTCCGCGTCTGCGTGCCTTTGCCAAAAATCGTGATGGGCTTGTTCGTGATCGCCTGACTGACGAACGCGGGGACGACGCGGCCGTCGTTGATTCTCATGCGCGGGCCGTAAGTGTTAAAAATGCGGACGATGCGCGTCTCGACTTTGTGTTCGCGGTGATAGGCCATCGTTAAAGCTTCCGCAAAACGCTTCGCTTCGTCGTAGCAGCCACGCGGGCCGATGGTGTTGACGTTGCCCCAGTATTCTTCGGGCTGCGGATGGATATGCGGGTCGCCGTAAATTTCCGAAGTGGAGGCGACGAGAAAGCGCGCCTTTTTATTTTTCGCGAGGCCGAGCGCCTTGTGCGTGCCGAGCGAACCGACCTTCATCGTCTGGATTGGAATTTGCAGATAATCAATCGGGCTGGCGGGCGACGCGAAATGCCAGACGTAATCCACCGCGCCTTCGAGAAAAATAAATTCGGTGACATCCTGCTGGATGAACTTGAAATTTTTGTTGCCGCCGAGGTGCGCGATGTTGTCCGCGCTGCCGGTGACAAAATTATCCAGGCCGATGACTTTGTGGCCGCGCGACAGCAGCAGGTCGGTGAGGTGCGAGCCGAGAAAGCCGGCAGCGCCGGTGACGACGGAAGTGGGTTGGTTTTTTTTCATCTGAATTGTAAAAGTAAAAGGTTGAACCGTTAAATCGTCCGTGCAGAAAGGTTATGAGAACCGCGTGATCATTCAACGATAAACGCCGGACATTTTTACTTGGCCCCCGTCCCGCGCAAGACGGCGGGCGGGGTGAGCAGCAGGATTTTCAAGTCAAGCCAGATGGACCAGTTGTCAATGTATTCGAGGTCGAGGCGCACCCATTCCTTGAAGTCGGAAATCTGATTGCGCCCCTTGATCTGCCAGAGGCAGGTGAGACCGGGCTTAACGCTAAGACGGCGGCGGTGCGCGAGATCGCTGAAACGGCGGACTTCGTCCACCGGCAGCGGGCGCGGGCCGACGAGGCTCATGTCGCCGCGCAGGACGTTAAAAAGCTGCGGCAGTTCGTCGAGGCTGTATTGGCGAAGCCATTTGCCGAAGCGGGTGATGCGCGGGTCGTTGGTGACCTTGAAGACGGGGCCGGACATTTCGTTCATCGCGGCGAGCTCGTGCTTCAACTGCTCGGCGTTTGAGGTCATGGTGCGAAACTTGAGGATTTCAAACGGCGCGCCGTTCAGGCCGGAGCGTTGCTGGCGGAAAAACGCCGGGCCGGGCGACGTGAATTTCACCAGCGCGGCGATGACCATCATTACCGGGGAGAACAGGATGATCAAAAACAATGCGCCCAAAAAATCCAGCAGCAGCTTGGTGATGATCTGCCACGAGGTCTCCGGCGTGGTGCGGAAAACCAGCAGCGGACGACCGAACATCTCGTCGAAACTGGCGCGGGCAATCTGCGTCGCAAAAAAATCCGCGACCAGCCACGCCTCAACGCCCTCGACCTCGCAGAGTTGGAGGACGCTTTCGACGCGGTCAAGCTGCGCATGGCGCGCGGTCACGAACACGCCGCTGATGGAATGTTCATGGAGCAGTTCAATGAGTTCCTGCACCGGCGAACCGGACAGGTTGAATTCAGCCGCCACTTCCATGCCCTCGCTGGCGTGGGTGTGGATTTCGCGCCGGAGCCGGGCGGTTTCCGCAGGCACGCCGGCGAGGATGATGCGGCGGTGGTACTGCGCCCTGGCCATGCGGCTGCGCAGGACGACCGCCAGAAGTTCTTCCTTGGCCCAGACCAGGATGAAACTGATGATGCCAAACAGCACCATCACCCCGCGCGGCGCGGCGTTGGATTTTTTGAAAAGGAACACGAGCAGCACCAGTCCGATGGTCACGAGGCAACACGCCCGCAGCAGCGGCCATAGAATGGCCAGGCGGTGGCTGATCAAACCCCGGTTGTAAAAACCCTGCGACTCGAGCGCCAGCGGCGCCAGCGGCACGAGCGCAAAATAGAGCCACACGACCTGATTGAAGGCGTCGGGCGGAATGGTGTCCAAACCGAGCGCGTTGGAAAAAAACGGCGTCGAGCGCAGGCAAAACGCGAGCCAGAAACTGATGGCGAACAGGCTCGCGTCGGCGAGCTGCTGAATCTGAGTGCGGATGAGTCGGTCGCGCTGAAGCATTAGATACGTCGTCTAGAGTTGTTTGAACATATAGCGCGCACCGGAGCAAATTCAATTCATTTTCCCGTCGACGGCGGCAGTTGAAAAGCCGGCACGGACGCGGTGATCAGTTGTTTCATCCGCGCGAACGCGGCGTCTTCCTGACCGGGTCGGCAGGCGGTGAAATAAGAGACGTAAGCCCAGCGTTGCAGCACGCCGTGCGCGAGCTGGTTGAACAGCATGGATTTGAGCATCGTCGGAAAATCATCCGTCGTCTGGCCTTGCGTGACGAACCAGAACACATACAGCCCGCTCACGGGTTGTTGGCTGCCGTCAGGCGCGGGAAACGTGTTGCTGACGGTCCATTTCATCACCGGCAGTTCATACGGCGGCGCGCCGGGGATGTTCAATTTCACCTCGGTCTTGTCGCGGATCTGCCAGCCTTGTCCCGGCAGGCAATAATCCGGCCGGTGAATGCTCGTCCGATCCGCGCCCATCAAAATGACGTTGACCTGCGCCCACGCGCCATCTGCCGCGAGATACCGTCGCTGCGCATAACTCGTGTCTTTGGGCAAATAATCCAGCACGACCTGCGCCTCGGGCAGGTTGGTGGAATTGAAATCCAGCACGCGCTCCGGCAATTCCAAATGCATCATCACGCTACCCGGAATCGGCTCGGCCTGCAGACCCGGCGCACCGAGCCGTTGATGCGCCTTCAGCCATGTCAGCGCGCCCGCCGTTCCCGCGATCAACATCAACGTGGCGGCGAACAAAAAAATCTTTTGCCGGGCGTGGTTCATTTGTTTTCCGCCTCCGCTTTTTTCTCCAGCCAGCGGCCGACCAGCAACAGCCCGCCGATCGCCGGAATGTAGGGAATCATGCTGAAGATGCTGCTCTCATGCACATAATTGCCGACCGACTGCCCGCCAAATTCCGCCGCAAAAATGATGCACAACATCCGCGCCAGATTGCCCAGCACCGACAGCGGCAGCGCCAATGACATCAGCAACAACCGCTTGCCTGGCGAACGGAACGTGATGAAACCATAGACCGTCGCCAGCAGAAAAATCGCCACCAGACTGCGCATCCCGCTGCACGCCGCCGCGACTTCGTATTGGTAGCTGCCGCCCGGCCCGAACAAAATCGTGCCCTGCCGGACGACATGGATCGTCAGCAGATTGGCGATCACCGTGACCAGCCACGTCACCAGCAGCCGCAGCGGAAAAGTGAACGACAGAAGCAGCGCCGCCAGCGGCACGGAAAAAATAAACAGCCAGAACGGGAAAAAACTTTCCTTCAGCCACGCGCAGCCCCACGCCATGCCCATCAATCCGAAAATGCCAACGAACATCGCCACCACCGACAGGCGCGGCTGTTGCACGACGTAGCCGAGAATGTGCAACGCGGCGGCGGCGACCAGAAATAAAATTCCCGGCCACCAGATTTGCAGCGGCAGTTCCAAAAGCGTTTTGCGTTTCCACCAAAAAAGTCCGATGACGAGAAATGGGATCAAGTTGCCGTGGCCGTCGTCCGCTGCCGGGTTCGGACTGCTGTAAGCCTCATGCAACCACGCGAACAGCGATGACGTGTGGACGTAGCCGAGAATGGAATTGCCAAGGAATTGAAACAGCGCCAGCCACGCCACCAGCAGGCCGAAGAAAAACAGTTTGTTCGGCAGCCGCCGCCAGCAAGCCACCGCGTCCGGCCAGAAGCCGGGCGACACTTCGTCTTTCGGGTTTTCACTCATGTATGCACTGTTCCAGACTTCTGATAGCGAATTGCGCCAAATTGCTCAAACAAAATCCGGTTAAATCACGGTGACGGAAATTTTTTCAGGCCGGTCAACTGGATGGAATACTTCAGCACAAACAGCGGATTGTTGCGGAAATAACGTTTTGCCAGCCGGCGCGGCTCGCAACCCAGACGGTAAATCCATTCCAGTCCGCCGCGCTGCATCCAGCGCGGCGCCTGCCGGACGCGCCCGCTGTGAAAATCAAACGCCGCGCCCACGCCGATCATCAAGGTCACGTCCAGCTTCGGCAGAAATTCCGCCATGAACTTTTCCTGCTTCGGCGTGCTCAAGCCGACCCACAAAATATCCGGCGGCGCAATTGCGACTTGTTCCCGCAATTTTATTTCCTCGTCCGCATTCAGCGCGCGAAACGGCGGCGTGAACGTGCCGACGACTTCTAGCTTCGGAAATTTGTTTTTTAATTTCTGCGCTAAAAGTTCCGCCACGCCGTCCGCGCCGCCATAAAAAAAATGTTTCGCACCGCTCGTCTCGCTCCACGCGCAAACTTCCAGCAGCAAGTCCGGCCCATAGACGCGGCCCATTTCGGAATGTCCGTTTAATTTTCCCGCCCAGACCATCGGCATTCCGTCCGGCGTGCAAAGAAACGCGTCATTCAGAATTTTTTTGAACTTGTCATCGTCTTGCGCCTCCATCACACCGTGGACGCCAGTGACGCAGATATAGCCTTTGCGACGCGCGCGGACGGCGGCAGCGATGGCATCCAGCGCCGTCCGCAGATTGAGGACGCTGATGCCGACGCCGAGGACATTGACGCGCTTCATCATTTACGATTCAGGATTTACGATTTACGATTTCAGAATTCATGCGGCGCGTAAATTGTAAATCGTAAATCGCCAATCCGAAATGAAATTGCTCGTCTTCGCCCATACGCCGCCGCCGCACCACGGCCAGAGCTACATGGTGCAGCTCATGCTCGAAGGTTTTGGTGGCGACGCGCGCAAAAAAACTCCCGGTGCGCCGGCGCCTTTTGGCATCGAATGCTACCACGTCAACGCCCGCTTCTCGCGCGGGCTCTCGGACATCGGCGCCTTTCAGGGCGGAAAGCTGTTTTTGATTTTTTGGTTTTGTCTGCAGGCCGTCTGGCTCCGGTTCCGTTATGGCGTGGATAATTTTTATTACGTCCCCGCGCCCGGCAAACGTGTCGCCCTTTATCGTGACTGGCTGGTGATGTTCCTGTGCCGACCTTTTTTCAAGAACATGATTTTACACTGGCACGCCGCCGGCCTCGGCAAGTGGCTGGAGACCGAGGCCATCATCACCTACCGCGCCACGACCTACCGTTTGTTCAAGCCGGTGGCCTTGAGCCTCGTGCTCTCGCGCTACAATTTTGCCGACGCGGAAAAACTCCTCTCGCGGCGCGTCCGCATCGTCAACAACGGCATCCCGGATCCGTGCCCGGATTTTGCAACCGCCGTCCACCCGCACCGGCGGGAGCGTTTCGAGACCCGCCGGAAAATTTTCGCGGGGGATTTTTCCGGCGCGCCGGTCACGGTGAATGTCCTTTTCCTCGCGCACTGCACGCGGGAAAAAGGCCTGTTCGCCGCGCTGGACGGCGTGCTCGCCGCCAATCGGGAACTGGCCGCGCGCAAGCTGCCGATGAAATTGAAGCTCATCACCGCCGGCAACTTTGTGACCGACGAGGAACAGGCCGAGTTTGACGCGCGGCGGAAAAATCCCGAGGTCGCCACCGCAATCGAGCACCTTGGCTTCGTCTCCGGCGAACGTAAAACGGCGTTGCTGCGCGAAGCCGATCTGTTTCTTTTTCCCACGCGCTACCTTGGCGAGAACCAGCCGGTGAATCTCATCGAGGCGATGGCTTTCGGCCTGCCCATCGTCACCACGCGCTGGCGTTCGCTGCCCGAAATGCTGCCGCCGGATTATCCCGGCTTGGTCGGCGGCCAGAACGCGGATGAGATCGCGACCGGGATGCTAAAAGTGCTCGCCGTGAAGAGCGGCGAGCGGGCGCGCGAACATTTCGCCGCCCATTTCACCATCGCCAGCCATCTCGCCAGCCTCGCCGCAGCGTTGCGCAGCGTGGAAACGGACGTGGCAAAAAAATAAAAAGCTGCGCCGGGCCGGTAGCGACAAATTGTCAGCGGTTAGGACTGCGGAAGGCGAACATAATGTTTTCCCGGCGGATACGGTCGAGCAGAATGATGGCCAGCAGGAAGATGGCCAAGTGCATGATGAAATTCCATCCAAAGACTTCCAGCACCCGATCATTGGTGTTGGTATAATATTGCACCAGCGAGGAGCAAATCGTCGCCACGAGTGTGGCGGCCATGCCCCAGCGGAGATTCAACACCAGCGTGAGCATCATACAGGGCAACAGGTAAAGCGGCAGAAAAGTCATCGGCGGCGGGGTGAAATAGTCCAACGCTGTGGTGAAAGCCAGCAGCAGGCTGGCCGCCAGCACAACCGCCCAGTTCCGGGCGAAGTTCCCAAGTGGATGGCGCGGCGCGGCGGGGTGGTTGGACAGTTCTTTGTGCCGGTGTATTTGTCCCACGAACAGCAGGCATATTTGCAGGGTGAGGAAGCGCATGAGCGTGTTCCAAGTCATCACGTCCGGCTGGAGATAACCCGGCTGCCTCGTGTGCGCAATGACCGGACCAATGAGCGCCGCGGCGGCGGCGGCCAGCGAGCCCCAGCGCCGGTCAATTTTCCAAGTCAGCAACGCGCAGGGAATTAGATAAAACGGCAGGAACATCAGATGAGGCCTGGAAAAAAGTTGCACGACGGCCACGACGGCAAACAGCAGGCCGGCCAGCATCATAACCGGCCAGTGGCGCAATAATTGTGCTCCCAACGCGGGTCGGCTTCTGGCTGTCAGGCTTGGTTCCCAAAACAGGTTCCTCAACTGGTCGGTAGCTGATTTCAACTGATTCACAGCCTCGACCCATAAGCTGGAAATGGATGCCGCCGCTGGCACAGGCAGTGGATTGTCGAGCCAGTGCGCGCAAAGCAGGTCAAACAATCGGGCGGTCGTCTGGCCGCCCTCGAGCGGCTTGGTCACCCAGACATGGTGCAGCAAGTAGGCGAGCACCAGCGGTTGGACACAGTCGCTGACGCCGGCAGCAGCGGCGTATTTTTGGAAACGGCTCGAATAGATCAGTTGCTCGACCTCGGCGGCGGCGCGTTCCGCCGAATACCGGCGCGCGAGGATAGCGGTCTGGATGGTGAAATGAAACCAATCCCAGCCGGGCATGCCCCGGAGGCTGCCGCGCTCCCAATCGAAGGCCTGCAAATTGCGCGAGTTGACAACGCGGATGTTCCACGGGGCAAAGTCGCCATGGTAAAGCGTGGGACGCACGGTTTTCCCGGCCAGCGCGGAATGGATTTGCCGCCAAGCCTTTTGATGGGGCTCGCCGACGGCGGCGGCGAGTTCGCTCCAGACTGGCAACGCGGCAAGCGGGACACTTTCGTCCTGGTCAAGCCAGTCGTGAAAAAGATGTTCCAACCCGGCGTCATCGTGAGGGCTGGTGCCAGGAAAATAATCCGTGGCAAAGGCCGAGACCCTAGGTGTAGACAGCCGTCCGGTCATGCGGATGCAACCCAGTTTGTCGGCTGGCAGTTGCGCCAGAAAATCCGCCTCCAAATCGGTGGCGGCGCGGCCAGCGTCATTGAGTCCGGCCTTGATGACACGGGCGGGACGGCCGCCTTCGTCGCAGAGCAGCAGCACCAGACGCGAGCGGGTGCCGACATCGCTCAACTTGATGGCGATGGGGAAAATTCGTCCCGCCGGCATGGCGACCTGCTGTGCCATGAACTGCAAAATTTCCGCCGAAGCATCGCCTTGAAAACGGACGTGCTCAAAGAACCGGGCCAGCGGTGTCTGCAACAGCTGTGGTAGAATTCTGCGCCAGATTTTTGCGCGGCGGCGCTGGGCGGAGTAAAGACTCAAGCCGGTGCGCGCCGGTTGCAAGCCGCAGGGCAGCAGCATAAACGGCCGGCCCTGCCGGAAAATCAAACGCCATTCGAAGGCAACCGGCTGCGCCCGCCCTTGGCCGGTGAAAAGCGCAGCGATGATGGGAGGGATGCCCTTGCTCATGTCTTAAACAAACAGTCTGACTTCCATAAAAGGCGTAACTGATTCATGGCGGGTTACAACTTTCCGTTCCGCCGGCATACGAATAATATGTCAATGGCACGGTCAGGCCAAAAATTTCCACAAGCAAAAGTCCGATCCACGGCGGCGACCATCCGTCGCAACGGCGTGCGGTAAAGCGTCGGCGGCAGGACGCCGAAACCGATCTGTTGGACAACTTCAAAACCGCTTTCGGCCAGCAACTGTTTCGCCGCGGCTGGCGACATTTCGTTGAGCATCGTTCTCCCATTGCCGCCATGCTCACGCCAGCGCCGCCAGACAATCGCCGGATGCCGCAGGGAACGGGAATTGCCATGCACGTTGACCAGCAATAATCCGTCCGGCGCGCGGAGCACCTGCCGCAGCCGCCGCAGCACGCGACCGCGCAGGCCGGGTTCGGCGTTCAGCACAAAACGGAAACAGGTGATCAAATCGTAAGTGCCTTGCAACAATTCCGTTTGGGCCAGTATGTCGCCGACCAACAAACGCGCCTTGGGACACTTGCCGCGCGCGACCGCGACCATGTTTTCGGAGATGTCCACGCCATCGGCAGCGCCCACAAGCGGCTCCAGCGCCGACAAAACGCGCCCCGTGCCGCACGCGAAATCCAGCAGCCGCACCGGGCCGGTTTGCGCCGTGCTAAAATCTTTCACCAGATTTTCCAGCACCGGCCGCTGCAACTGCCAGATGGCGGTGGCGTAACTTTCCGCGCCGTATTCGGCGGCTTCGTAGAAAGCCACGTCAGACTCCTGCTGGAACCGTTCGGCATAGCTGGTAATCATGTGGCGCGGTTGAACGAAAATAAATGGCCGGGTGTGCGCGAACATTTCTTTCTTTGGCAATTATTAGAAGGCCACCGCCGCCGAGTCAAACCTTTGTCGTCATCAGGCCGATAACTTTTATTGCCAGCGACCGGAGCAGCGGTTAACAATTCGCCCCGTGAATTTTTCCATCATCACGCCGAGCTTCCGCAATTCCGCGTGGCTCAAGCTGTGCATCGCCTCGGTGGCCGACCAGACCGGGGTCACGCTGGAACACCTCGTGCAGGACTCGTGCTCGGATGACGGCACGCAGGACTGGCTGCCGCACGACCCGCGCGTGAAGGCGTTCATCGAAAAGGACGGTGGTATGTATGACGCCGTCAACCGCGGCTATCGTCGCGCGACCGGCGACATCCTCGCGTATCTGAACTGCGACGAACAATACCTCCCCGGCGCGCTCGCGACCGTGAAAGTTTTTTTTGCCGAGAACCCGTCGGTGGAAGTGCTGTTCGCCGGCAGCATTGTGACCAACGGCGACGGCAATTACGTCTGCCACCGGCATGGCATGGTGCCCAACCCACGCCACATCTGGTATCGCTTTCCCGCGCTGACGAGTTCCATTTTCATCCGCCGGCGCGTCATCCACGAGCGCGGCATTTTTTTTGACACAAAGTGGCGCGACCTCGGCGATTTCCACTGGGTGCTGGAATTGTTGAAGCAGCGCGTGCCGATGGCAGACGACCCGGTGTTCACCTCCGTCTTCGCCGACACCGGTGAAAACATGAACCTCAAGCCAAATGCCGTCCGCGAAAAAAAGGAAACCTATGCGCTGATTCCCGGCCGCGTGCGGCTGGGCCGGCCGCTGTGGATTTTGAACCACCGGTTACGCCGACTGGCCCACGGACATTTTTCGCTGGGGAAAACCAGTTATGCGCTTTACACCAAAACCAGTCCTGACCGGCGCGTGACGGTTGACGTGCCGCATCCCACGCCCATCTGGTGGAGTCGGCTGTAAAACTATTCCGTGGCGAGGCCCATTTTGGTGATGTCAAGCTGGCGGAGGGTGTCCATGACATTGACCATGACTTGATAATCCACGTCGTCTGCGCCTTTGACGACAACACCGAAGTCAGAATTCGCAGCTTGCAGCGCCGCCAGTTTGTCTTTTAATTGCGGCAAGGTGACGACCTCGTCATCGAGGCTAATCTGCCCGGCGGAGTTGACATCAATGCGGCTCGGCGGCTTCGGCTTGTGATCCGCCGGCGGCTTCTTGCCGGAGGGCAGGTTGATCTCCAGATTGTTGACGAGTTGCGGCGTGGTGATGATGAAGATCACCAGCAGCACGAACACCAAGTCCAGCAACGGCGTGATGTTCAGCTCGTTCATCGTGCTGTGCCCGCGTTTGGATGTCTTCTTTAGGCTCATTGCGTCATCACCGGCTCGGTTTCCTCTTCCTGCACGTCGAAACGAATGACCACGCTCGGCGGAAAATTCGTCGGCGGGCGGCGGTCAATGCTCGACACCACCTTGAACACGTCTTTCACCGTCTGATCCCATTGCTCATCGCCGCTGCCTTTGAGCCAGCGCGGCTGGCTCAAGTTGCCCTGCGGATCCACGCTGACCGCGACTTCGGCGGCGTAATTGTCATCCGCCATGTTGTCGGGACGGTTCCACTTCGAGCGCAGTGTATATTCGATGTAGCCCTTGTAAAGCTGCACCGGATCCGACTCCGAGTTAACGGCTTTGCCGCCTTCAAAGTCGAAGGCCGGAATGTCGTTTGCCGGCGGCGCGACCACGGGCGGCGCGACGGTGGGCGGCGCTTTGACCGTTTCCACTTTCGGCGCTTCGATTTTGGGTGGTTCAATCTTCGGCGGTTCCGGCTTGGGCGGCTCGACCTTCGGCGGTTCCGGCGGTGGTTTTTTTTCGTGCACCATCTCCACCGTGATCTTCTGCACTTTTTTGCCGAGCAACCCTTCCTTGGCCGCGAAATAAAACAGCACCGCCACCAAAATACCATGCACCACCGCCGAAATGATTAGGTTCGCCTTCGACGAGTTCTTTTTCTTCTTCGGTTGGGATTGCGGAATCATTTATTTATTTCCGTCGCCAGATCAATTTTCACGAGGTTCGCCTGCTGGCAGATGTCCAGCACGGTGCGGATTTGCCTATACTTCGTCTTGCCGTCGCCGCGCACAATCACGTTCAAATCCGGGTCGTCCGTGCGCATGCTGATGAGTTTTTGCAGCAGGTCGTCCACCTTCACTTCTTCGCGGTCAATGAACAGGTTGCCGTTCGCCGGCACAGAAATGTATCTCGCCTTGTGCGGCGGGTCTTTCTGGTGTTTGGACGCAACGGGCAGTTTCAAATCCATGTCCTTCACCGGCGGAATGGTCGAGATGATGAAGATCACGAGCAGCACAAACGCCAGGTCCAGCATCGGCGTGATGTTCATCTCCGTCAGCGACTCGTGCGCGCTGTGCGAACACTTTTTCATCCAAAAATTCCTAGAACTGCGCCGGCGCGGACTGCTCATGGCGTTTCAACGCGCCCGCGATCTTGTCCTCGATGTCGCGATTGTCCACATAGGTGTGCTCGATCTGGTTGGCGTAGCGCGTGGCAAAACCGTCCAGTTCCTGCGTGATGTGCCGGATGGTCGTCACCATGAAGTTGTAGCCGAACATCGCCGGAATCGCGACGAGCAGGCCCGTGACCGTCGCGACCAGCGCCGCCGCCACGCCGGGCGCCATCGCCGTCAGGCTCGCCGAGTTCGACGCGGCGATGCCCGCGAACGTGGACATGACGCCCCAGACCGTGCCGAGCAAGCCGATGAACGGGCCGCCCGCCACCGCCGTGGACAAAACGATCATGCCTTTTTCCAGCGCCATCGCCTGCGCGGAGGCCGCCTCTTCCAAAACCACCTTCACCGCTTCGTAGGATGCGTTGCTGATTTTAATCGTGTTCGCCCGCGCCAGATGATCGGTGTTGCCCTCGCCGACACCCGCCGCCACGACGCCCGCTTTAACCTCCACGGGATTATTTTTCAGGTGATACAACACTTCCTCCGCGCCGCGCTCGTAAAGCGCATAGGCTGGCGCACCGTCATACTCCTCGCCACGCTTCTTGATGTCCAGCGGGTCGCGCGTGCTCGCGTAGGCGGCCATGAACTTTTTCGTCGCCCGCCGCGCGATCATCAACTGCCGGAACTTCGTGATGATGATCGTCCAACTGAAGAGCGACAGGATGAGCAGCACGACGACGGTGATCTTGCCCTCGGTCGTGGCGTTCTCGATGGCATACACGGCCGCGTTGGCCAGAATCGGTTGAATGGTCATAATCATCAGTTTTTAATTTTAAGTTTTTTTGGGATGGCAGGCAATTTCAAATTAAGTGACTATGGGCTGGTCACAGCGGATTATCGGCCGTGGACTTTTCCGAAATTTTATTTACTGGCAACAACACCGTCACCCGGCTCACCTTTTGCGCCAGCGCGATACCTTTATTTTTTTTCTTCAAATCATCGTCGCCGGTATTGTCCGTGGTCTTGGTGTCTTGAGCCAGACTTTGACTCGACATGGCTTGGCTGACAGCATTAGCGGCGGTGCCTTGGGCAATCGTGTTGCCCGCACCATTGGCATCTGGAGAAAGAATTGTCGGATCACCGCTCCCGTTGTAATTTGCTTTTTCTGTTCCAATAAGCTCAACAGGGCCAACTGCGGGACCTGTTGCATCAATTGATTTTCCTAGTGCGGTCGTCGCTCCAATCGAACCAGCATTTATGTTAATGTTATTAGGACTGAAGAACACACCTTTGATCTGACCAGTTGCTTTCAATACCACGTTCTGGCCGATGACACCGGAACCACTGGCATCAATGCCCCGGTTTGCCGAGGCATAGACGGCATAATTATAGTTCGCCAATCCGGTGCCGTTTCCTGATAACACGGTCTGGAGCGCGGCTTGATCACCACCAAGCAAATTTAATTCGATATTCTGATTGGCTCCGGGCGAGAGGTTCAAGATGTTAGCCAGCTTTGACCAGACGGCGGACGAAACCTGCAGTTTTATCGGGGTCGAGCCATTTTGGATGACCACGGTGTCCGGCAAATCGCCCGTGGTGGCGGCAGCCAGATCCCCTTGAATAGTCGGCTGGGCGATGCCAGCCGCCGATAGAACATTGCCATTGGCATCATGCAATTCAAAACCGGCGAGCATTTGCACAACCGCATTGGGACTTTTCGAGTTGTTCAACGGAAGCTGGACGATACCGCCTTGGCTGGCGTTGATGTTGCCGTTGGGAGTCTCGACCAAAATGTTGCCGACGGTGCGATCAAGATCGCTGGGAAAGGTGGTCGCGAGGATGCCGCTGCCGGGAATGGTCGCATTGTAAAGTTGGACGCCATGGGTGACTGGATCAACCGTGTAAGAATTGACGATGACATAACCGGAACCGCCGCTGCCGGCGCTGATGTTTCCATCCAGGGATTCCACCGTGACATTGCCGCCGTCGTAAGCCGCGATGCGCGAGCCGTTGACATTGATGTCGCCATCGGCGAGGACATTCACATCGCCCTGGCCGGTGTTGAAAATGCCGCGCGCCGTAGTGGCGGTGACGGTAAAATCGGGCGAACCGGCGTTGATGTCTCCGCTGGAATAAATGGATATGTTGCCATCACTCAAGGAAGCGATGGAGCTGGAGAACATATCCAGATCTCCCACCAAATTGCCGTTCGCCATCTGGCCTTCAGAGTGGTTTCCCGTGGTGGTGACGTTGATATCGGTCGCCCGGGCGAAGACGCCGCCGTTACCAAACAAGCTCGCGAGCGGATAGCCGCTGGCGGTGCGATAAAGCCCGGCACCTTTGGACTGGATGCCGGCGGACGTGCCGAGGTCAATGCTCCGGGCGGTGATGTTGAATTGGCCGCCGCCGCCGATGACCAGTCCGCTGCCGCTGGCGTTCTGCGGAATGCCGCCGAGGGCATTGTATTGGTTCAACAGCGCCGCAGCGGTCGCGGCATTGATCGCGGAAACCGTTTCCGTGGCGGGAATCGTGTCCAGACTGTCGAGCCACAATAGATTGCCGTTGGCATCAACTTTTTGCACGGTCAGGTTTTGCAACGTTTGCAGCACATTCGCCAGACTCTGGTTGGGAATGTTCTGATAGGTGAGAACTTGGGTGACCGGATTGTAATAAAAGCTGTTGGCCAATGTCGTCGCCGACGGATTGCTGCTCAATGACCGCGCCAGATAAGACAGATCGGGTGCCTGTTCGCCCGTGGCCGGGCTTAAATTCAGAACCACCGAGGTGAACGCGCTGCGGTTATTGATGTCGCCCGCCACATTGATGCTGGTCACGTCGCCGGCGGACAGATTCATGCCTTGAAAACGGCAGTTGTTCATATTGCCGCCCACCTGGATTTGCGCGGCTTCCGGCGCACCCAGCGAAACCAAGTCCATATCGCCCGCCACATTCACGGTGAAGGGATTTTCGGAATCCAAATGGACGGGCGCGTTGGCATGATCACTCAACCCGAAGGTGCTGCTCGACTCATATTGACTTTGCCCGCTGTCGGAGACAATCAGGTTGAAGATTTGCGGTGTGAGCGGATTGGCCGACAGGCCGCTCACAAGCGAACCTTGGTCATTGATCACAAGACTGCCCAAGGGTGACGGAAAAAGTATCAAGTTGCCCGACGAACCCGGAGTGCCCAACACAATGCCACCAACGCCGGCCGTTATGTCCAAAATGGACGGGTAGATGGACGGCACGGTCAGACCGTCGCCGCCCTGGCGCGGCAACGTCGAGCTGGGCGCGCCCAATTGCACGAGATTGCCTGCCGACAGGTTGACATAGGCATCGGGTGCATAATCAAAATAATGATCGTAAGCCGCGCCGGCGGACGTATCGAAATAGCCGTTCGGATTGCGGACTTCCTGCAAATAAATATTGCGCGCCGAAGTCACATTCCAGCCGCCCGCAATCAAACTCAAGGCGAGATTCGGCTTGGTCGCGCTGGTTCCGGCACTGCCAACGCCGCCCAGCACATAATTCCCGGACACATTCTGGATGGGGTTACCATTGGCATCCATGGACACGCCGGTAAAAATGTTGCCGGTGCCATCGGCAACCATGTAGTTGCCGGTCACATTGGCGCCGGCAACGACGGTGACGTTGCCAAGCTGGCCGGGTTGATTTCCAAACGCGCCCGACCCCGCCGTCAACGCATCGCCGCTCGATCCCGAACCGGGCAGATAACTGGTCACGTTGCCGCCAGCAATCAACGTCACATCACCACCGGCGCCGGTGCTGATTCCACCCAGCCCGTCCGACAAATTATAGGCTTCATTCAAGGAGGTGGAGGTGCCAGAATTATCAATATAATAACCCTGCGCATCGGTGCCCGTATTGATATTGCCGCTCAAGGCGTGGGCACTGATGCTGCCGCCAGCCGTTGTATTCACAAAGGCCGCACCCAAGGTGATGTTCTTTGCGGCCACCAAGGTGATGGATCCGCTGGCCGTCTGGATATAAGTTGGGTTGAACGGATCATTTGAATTCAAACTGATTGACCCATCCGTTCGCGTCGTGCTGCTGGGGTTGATGGGCGCGACCGTCGCCGTCGCAAAATCGGTCACGCCGGCATATAGCGCAATGTTCCACGCATTCGCATCATCAATCGAAGCGGCATTTCCCAGTATGATGTTCCGGCCGGCTTCCAGATTCAATTGTCCCGCAGTCAAACCCGTGCTGGCGGAAAGATTCCACGCCGTATCGTCAGCCAGTTGGATGTCATACTTCGCCTGCAAGGTGATCTGGCTGAACCCGGTGAAGGCCGAATTGACATTCAAGTCTAGCGTGCCGCCGGGATCATCATTCACCGCCACCGTGCCGCCGCCCGCGCTGTCGCCGCCGGAAGTGTCCAAAACGATATAATCCGGATCCAACAACAATTCGCCGCCTTTGAAACCATTATGGGCCGTGCCATCCAGCCGCGTATTCAGGGCGGGCATCTGCGCCGCGCTGATCTCCACGTTGCCGCCGTTGCCGCCGTTCACGCCGCCGGCGGTGACGATCGAACTGCCACTGGCATCGCTGAACGTGTTGCCCGATTGCAGCGTCACATTGCCGCCGGCGCTGCCGGCAGCCGAAGCATCGCCCTGCGCTGTGATCTGCGAATCCGCCCCCAGATTCAACGAATCGGAAGCGACCAGTTCGATGACGCCGTTTTGTTCCTGCACCGAGTTGGCCTGGATGAGTCCGTTTTGATTCACCACTTTGGCGTTCAAGGCGATCGTGCCGCCGTCGGCGATGAGGTTGCCATGATTATCCACCGAACCCTGCGGCAGCACCACGTTCATGCTCATGCCGCGTCCGTCCGGACGTTCGCTCAATGTCACCGTCTGGCCGGCGGCCAAACCGATATTGCCGCCGGGTGCTTCGATGTCGCCGTGATTTTCAATTTTGTCGGCGATGAGGAAACAGTCACCGCCATTGCCGATCTTGATCTGCCCGTAGTTGACGATGCTGGCGAGCGGCGGCGGCCCGTTGAACTCCCAACTGCCGCCGCCATTTTGCGGCGGCATGCAGTTGGCGGTGGAAACCACGAGGCCGGCGGCGCTGACAAACGAATTCGGGCCGAAATAAAATCCGGAGGAATTCAGCAAGATGACGACGCCGTTCGCCTGCAGGCTGCCGTAAATCTGCGACGCACTCTGGCCGCCGATCCGGTTCCAGACAATCGAGCCGGCGTTCGGCTGGTTGAAGGTCGTGGTTTCGCCGGTGCCAATGTTGAAACTGTGCCAGTTCAAAACCGCGTTGTTGCCAGCGTTGATGGTGAGCTGCGAACCGTTGAGTGAAAGCGTGGCGTGGCCGCTCTGGACGGTCATGCCCGTCGGGTTGGCCAGCGCGTTGAAGGTGAAACTCGCGGCGGCCAGCAGCGCAACGGCACGGCGCAAGGACGAATCGCGCCGGAAAGTTTTTACGCCAACGAAGCGGGGAAAATATTTTTTAATTTTCATAAAAAATTAAAATTGCGCGCCGACGCCGAAATAAACCTGCACCGATTCCGCCGGCGTGTCTGGTGATGAAAGAATCGGGAAGGCCACGGTCAACCGTCCATCCATGTGACTGCCAATATTCGCCACGAGGCTGCCGCCGTAGCCCCAGAACGAAAGGTCGGGGCGATCCGTTGGCGTTTTTTGCAGCAGATAAGTCTGGCCGTAGTCCATGAACACCGAGGCACGCAGCCAGAACGGCACGTCACCATCCACCATGCCGATGTTGATCATGGGCGTGCGCGGTTCAATCGAAACCCGCCAGCCGGTGTCGCCGTAATCTTCACCTTCCTGGTAGCCGCGCACGCCGCCGCTACCGCCCATGGCGTATTGCTCGTTGCTGAAAAGCGGGCAGGACGACCATTGGCCGTCGGCGCTGATGAGCATCGTCCAGTCTTTGTAAAGCCGCTGTTCGCGCGTCGCGCCCGCCGTGACCGTGAAATAATTATTCTTCGCCGTGTTCAGCGAATTAGTATGGGCGACATTATTCGCATTCGTGGTCACGCTCGTGTAACCGGCGCAGTAGGCCAAATCCGACAACGAACCGACGCTGGCGATGTTGTAGTTCGCCTGCGCGTTGAACGTGGTGTTGCCCCACGGATCGGGCAGGGAATTGTTGATGCCGATGTTGATGGGAAAATAATCCACCTCGGAATACTTCGGGCTTTGGCCCGTGGCCAGCGTGGAGGAAATCCTGCTGAGCGAACCGTCGCTGTTGGTGATCACCGTCGTGGCCAGATAGATGTTGGTGTTGTAACTGACGTTCTGGTAGCGCTTCATATCCATGCCCAAAGAAAGCGTGGACGACAGGTTGCCCAGCGGCGGCAGCGGCAGGGAAAATTTTCCGCCGATGCCTGCATTGAGCGTGATGTTCTCGCCCGCCTGCTGCTGGTCAATGGTCAGCAGCGGGGTGTTGACGACATTTTCCAGCGGCGTGTTTATCACACCGGTGTCGGATGTGGAACGGCTGGCATAAATGTTCAACTCCGGCCGGCCGGAAGGCGGTGGCAGGTTGAACTGGTGGGTGATTTCGTTGTAGCCAAATTTTCCAGAACTGTTGTCCACCTGCGACTCGGTGGAAACCTGCCCGCCCAACGGCATCCGATAATAACCGCCGTAATTGGCGACCAGTGGATAATCCAGCGGCCAAAAATAATAATTGCTGTGATCCTTGAAATCCACCGGCGAAAACGAGTAGTTCACGCCGATCTGATGCTCGAGCTGCCACAAGTTGTCATATTGCGCGTTGAAGCTGACGCGCGAATCCGGCGTGCCGGGCGGGGCCTGATTGTTGATCTCCACGCGCGCGTGCAGCGGCAGCGTGTCCTTGACCTTGAGCGTAAGTTCACTCGTGCCGGGTTCCAATCCGGGGCCGATGACCGGATAAATCTGGCGGTCGCGGCTGGCGTTGGCCAGATCGAGTTCGCGCTGGAAAACGTGTGAATTCAACAGCATGTTCGTATGCAGACTCGGCAGCGCCCGCAGGACGTTCGCTGTGCTGAAATAATTGTTGCCCTTCACGTTGATCGCCGCGAGATGGCCTTCCGTGATTTTGATTTTCACCGTCGCGTTGGTGAGCTTCTGCGGCGGCAAGCTAACGGACACCGTCACAAACCCGCGCTCGCGATAGGCCATCTGCAATTCGCCCAGCGCGCTGCGGATGTCGGCGAACGTGACGTTGGTGCCGAATGCGTCCGGCACGTTCGTGAAGACATGGCCGATGCTCGCGGGCGACAGCACCGTGTTGCCGGAGAGTAGATATTTTTCCACCTTGAATTTCGGCCCGGCGTTGGTGGAATGATCTTTTTTCACCGCCGCCGCCAGCGCCGCGACCGCCAGCGCGGAATTCGTCCCGGAAGCCGGCGCCGGTTTGGGCGCGGGCGGCGCGGTGCCCAATTCCGCCAGCTTTTTCTCCAAGACCGCGCGCGCCTGCATCTGCAACGGCGTGTCCGCCAGCAGGCGCGGCGACAGAAAAATCGCCGCCAGCGCCAGCCACAACACCAGCGCCACGCCGGGCCGCTTAAAAAGATTTTTCGGCGGCGCGGTGAGATTCTGCTGCCGCCATTCGCTCGGTGTCACCCCAAATCGTTTTTTGAACATGGCATTGAAAAGCCCGAGGTGCCGGTAGCCGCTTTCGTAGGCGACGTTGATGATTTTGGCGTTGGCGTCCGCGAGCAACTGCCGCGCGCGCTGGAGCCGCAGCTCGGTCTGGCGCTTGCGCAGCGGCACGCCGAACTCGGCGCGGAACAGCCGGCTGAAATGCCGCTCGCTGCAATGCAACTGCCCGGCCAGCTCCGTGAGCGAGCGCGTCGCCAGCTCCGCGTCCGGCATCTGCGCGACGAGTTGGCGGAAGCGTTCGCGCAATTTGTGGCCGGGATCGGCGGCGGGCAGCGCATACAGCACGCCGGCCACCGCCTGCGACCAGAGTTGCAGCAGCGCGGAACGCATGGTCAGATTTTCGCGCTGGGGCTGGGCGACGAGGCGGGAAAATTTCTGTCCGACCGGATCTTCGGCCGCAAAGGCGATGGCGCGGGCGGCGGTATTTTTTTCAGCCTGCTCCAATTGGTGACCTTCCGTGACGGTGATGAGTCCGTTCAAAAATTGCGGCTGCACGCAGAAAAATTCCAGCTTCATCGGCCCGAGCTGGCTGGCGCGCAACACCAGATGGGAAATTTCAGTGGCGACAAAACCATCGCCCGCCTTGAGTTCCCGCGCGCCGCCGCCTTGCAGCCAATAGCCGATGCCGTCCGCCACGCGCACGACAATCCAGCCCGGCGCGGGCGGCGTCCATTCGCCGGACGGGTGCAGGATGACTTCCTGCAAAATAAGATGTCGTTCGCGGGCCATCGAAAGGCACAGGATGCAGGTGTTATGTGCCTGTCATGTTTCCTATGGGTGACGATTGGGAAACAAAAGAATCTGGTGCGTGTCTGGATTGTGTGTGTGTCGTTTTGCGATTGTGACGGCGCGCCTGGTGACTTCGCTTCCTTCCTCTAAAGCGGCCTTAACCTGATTGATACAATGTTTCACGCAAACGTCACCCATGATGCGTGTCCGCTGGTTTAGGATTGCCACATGGAGGATTCATTCCAAAGCAAGCTGGAGATGTATCAGGCCGTCAAGACGGTGTGCGACGATAAACCGTTGGTTTGGCGGCGTTCGGCAGCATTTGTGGCTGCTTTCACTGACTTTTGCGGATGTGTTGAGAAGCTCATCGAGTGGCAACCGGCCATCGGCATTTTTTACTCGGTGAGGAACGGCATTGCCTTGGAAATGGAGTCGGCCGAATTAATTTTGACAGCGCGCATGGACGAACTGATCGAGCAGTTCGAGCAGGTGGACGTGGCCTTTGTTGATGATTACACCGCCGCGCGATCCAGGGAGATACCGGACGGAAATTTTATGCCGACTGCCCCGCGTCCATGTCCTGACAATTTACCGCCGTTTGCCATGAACGGAGAAGACATCGTTGGCCGGAACGCGGCGGCGTAAAGAAAATGCACCCCGGCTGCCTTCACGTCGCGGGGGACGCTGGAAATGTCTTCATCACCTAATGATTTAAATGCAAACACTCTACATCTTGGTCGGACGTTGCTTATTTCCGCGCCAGCAGGATTGGGAACAGCGAAAGAACGCCAAGATTTTTGTCTTTACGATAGCCTTTGCATTAACGTTGGGACTGGCCTTGGCCTTGGTCATCCGGATGATTTATAGCCGCGAGAGATAGGCAAAATGGCCAGTCGCAAGTTACAACTGCAAAGTGCGCGCCATTATTCTTATAAAACTTGCCTTGGTTTTATTAAACCTGTCCGAGAAAAATCACCTGGACGTGGACAGATCTCCCACCATGGAGAACTTGTAAAAATTGGGCATATGGTTCGCAAAAAGTCCGTCGTGGGAAATCAGATTAGCCGGCGTGCCGGCCGGCGTGAGCGGCGTGAGCGGCAACGGCGTCATTTGGCCGGACAAAACATCCTGCATGGTACTCTGCCGACTTTGCTCAATGCTCAAGGCATCTTGATACCAATCTTCATTGGCATGGGATTTAAGTTGTTCCGCCGGATTCGGGCCGTTGCCATCGGCGGGGGAATTTCCACCTTGGGCGGCCGCATTGTCCGCAACCGGATTTAAGCCGCCGGCATCAGTGGAAGATTTTTTGGCTTGAGCCGCCGCCGCTCCGGCTAGCGGCGGTATCGTGCCAAAGCCGGGATTGCCCGGCTGGTTGGGGTCGATCACATCGTCATTATTGGTCAAAAGCAAATCGGTCAATGGCTGGCCGGCTGGCCAGCGCGAGCCGACGGTGGAACTGGCTGTCAAATCCGGCGCGCGGCAAATCCGCAGTGACTCACGCTGGCCGGCATATTCAATCTGAACCAGGTTGGCGACCGCATCTATGGCAATCAACTTGATGCCGTTCTTGGTTTCACCCGGGGACAGCGCGAAATTATCCGTGCCTGCTTGCGGCAAAACAAAGAAGGCCTGTTGCACGCCAAAAAAATTGGCGATGCCGTTCAGCTCCACGGGCAAAGGTGCGGCGGGATTTCCGCCCGCGTTCGCCAGCAGGCTGCCCGTCAGGGCGATGATTGCGATGGCCGATAGAACTTTCATATCTTATTACGGAAATGGCCGGTGCGGAATCAATCCGCACCGGCCGTGCCTTATATTTCTAATTATTGATTACGGAGTGATCGTGCCGCCCGGAGCTGACCGGCTGGCCGACATGTCCGAGATGCGGATGGCCGTGGCGCCAGTCGGTTCACTTGCCCAAATTTCATGCTCAAGACTGCCGAGGGCCGGCGTTCCGCCGCTGCCGAGAACATCCAACACACCCAAAATCGTTCCCGGAGTGCGACCATTACCCAATTCTGCCGCCGTCAAGTTTTGATCACTGGAGATGGTTGACGGATCAACGGTGGGATAAACCACCACTTCATAACCCCAAAACGAATACTTACCAGTGAGAATCGGGGTGAAATCATTGGTGCCCGTGTTGCCGGCGATGCCGGGGCCGGCCACCGTCGGCCAGACACCGTTATACGCAATCACCTGCGCCCAGTTGGCCGTGGTGCCGATGGACTTGGCATCACTGATGGACAAGGCGCCCACCGCCATATTGCCGGACAAGTTGGTGGCCAGCGCCGTAGCGATATCACCGCCGCCGACATAGCCGTTGCCCCAGTTCAGGTTCGCACCACCATTGCCAACCGGTCCAACCACATAATTCGTGGTTGGTTTAAACCAAGTGCCATAGGTGCTGTCAGCCGTATTCAAATCCAGAACATAGGTTGAAATGTTCTGATTATATGGAAAACCCTCTTCCTTGAAAAAGGTCAGGCGGGTGCCAGAGTCCTTGGTGCGTTCAGCGGTGTAGACATAGGTGCCATGGTCAGCGGTATTGCCGGTGAAGGCAGACAGGTTGATGCGGCCACTCTTGATCATAAATTGCGCTTCACCAGAGGTGATGTTCGTGACATTGTTCATCACTCCGCCGATGATTGATTTGGCGAACACAAACGGCTGCACCGCCACTTTCTCTTCAGCGTAATAGGCCGTGCCGGAGACGGGATAGGGCGTCACAGAGGAGGAGGCATCCGAAAACGCAATCGTGGGCGTATTGGTAAGCGTTGTCACGCCGTCAGCAGCCAAGAAAAGAAGCTTGGTGCCCGCTTCCACGGTCTGGATGCCTTGAATGGAACCGGTGAAGAGCGCATGGATGGTCAGCGGCGTCTGACCCAGAGCGGAAATGGTGTTGGAGACCGTGCCGCTCATCACCCATTGGGCGGCTTTCGGATAGGCTTTGCCATCGCCACCGGTCGCGCTAGTTCCTCCGTAGTAATTAATGATAGGGCTGTCAAACAAATTTGAACAGGCGGTGGTTACGTTGGCGCGGAACGCCGTGGAACCGGTGATGTAAAGGTCAAGCGCCTTGGAGGGCAGCACGGCCGCCAAGCTAGCCGCCAGAGTCAGGATCAGATGTTTTTTCATATTTTGTTTATCGTTGTTTTTTGTGGTTTTAATTTTGGTATTTCGTCAGATCAAATCAGAGTTATGCGTTGCGGTTTTTGAAACGGCGGATGGCGAACAAACTCAAGAATCCGCCGGCCACCATGGCCAAGGTGGAAGGTTCTGGAACCGTGGTGACGGTCAGCACGCCCGCCGAGCTCAAAGCAATGTTGCCGAGATAAATCTGGCTGTTTATTTCAGCGTTGCCGGGGTTTGACTGATACAGATCGGAGGTGCCGACACCAGTGTTGAGGAGACTTTCAGAAAAGTCGCCGCTCAAATTGCCGTCCGAGCCGATGGTTTCAGTAAAGCCGCCCTGCTGGACATTCACCGTCGAGGCGCTGCCGCCATTGATGGTGGCAAGCGAGGTAATCTGGCCAGGCGAAGCCTGACCGGGGTTGTTGAGGTTGATGATGGTTTGGATGTCGCCAACCGCCAAGCCTTGGGAATCATTATTGCCACTCACTAAAGGTGTCGTCGTCTTGACGCTCGGATTGAAGCGTGCGAGTGAAGACCAGATTGTGTTCGCACCATTTTGGGAGACCGAGGTTTGATAACCGGAAGCCGTCGGATCATTGACGCCCATGACCGCCCAGTAGATGCTGCTGCCGACGGTGCTACTGCTAAAGGCAGAGGTCAGTGCGGAACTGAGATTGTAGGTATAAACCGTGCCGGCAGGGACGGTAGTGAATTGGAACTGGGAAATTGATCCCAAATCCACCAACAAGTCTTTGTGAGAGCTATCACTATTGCCAGGCGTGTCGTTGCCCAGTGCTATGATGAGATCGCCGTTGTTGAAGTTTTGAGCCATGGCCGATCCGCCGCACAAGGCGGCCATCGCCAAAACTCCTGTCAGGATGGTGTTTTTTTTCATTTGTTTCTTTGGTTTATTTTTTGGTTTGAAGGTAATGAGGATTAAAATTCTGCCGTATCATTGGGCGCTGATGATGTAAAACATCCGCGTGCTATTGTTCGTATCGCTGAGCGAAACCGGGCTGCCGGTGCCAGCGGCCGATGAAATCGCCGGCCAGTTTGTCTTGGACGTCCCGGAAGCGAGGCTATTCGTGCCGAGCAAACTATAGGTGCCAAAGCCGCCCGTGGTGAAGGTGACGGTAGCGACATTATTGGTGCGGTGAATGGACAGGATGACCGGAACCACCGGGGTGCCGCCACCCGTGGTGGTGAAGGACAACGCGCTGCCAAAATTGGTTCCGTATTGATTATAGGCCACGGCGCGGAAGTAATACTGGGTGCTTGCCGCGAGGCCAGAGATCGGTAGCGCGTAACTACCAGAAGCGGCGCCGATATTGGTGACCGTCGTGCTGCTGCCGTAGCTGGTGGTCAGGCCATATTGAAAATAGACGGACGTGTTGTCGGTGTTGGTATTGATGACGCCAACCGTGCTGTTCAATTGGGCACCTGACGATGCAATCGCGCTGGCGGCCACCGTCGCGACCGTGGGCGCAGTGGGATAGGCCACATATGTCATCGCCCCATTGGTATTGAACTCAAAGTATCCCAGATACTTCACCGAACCTTGACCCGTTGGGGGAATCTGAAAGAAATCCGAACGAACCACAACCCCCGCCGCCGTGAAGCCGGATGACGTTTCATTTTCCGGTTGGAACTCAGCATCACCCCCGAAATCCAAATCTGGCCCCAGGGCACCGATGTAACTTTGTCCAAAAGTGTAGGCAGTGTTATTATTGTTCGGATCGTCAGGCTCGATCACCGCATAGTCGGAGCTGTCAGCACTATAAGACCTGGTGATCTGCGCCCCGATCAACACACTACTCATGTCATTGACCACTATACCTTGTGAATCATGAGGCGCCGCAGACGGGGCAGAAGCCATTCTGTTCAATGAATTGCGCGATATGGTTGTGAAAAGTGTGTTGGTGGCGATACCCAGCGTCGGGGTGTCATCAAACCAGGTAAATGCCGACCAACCGGTGCTGTTCGTGCCCACATCCGCCAGTTGGTTGCCAGTATATTGCGTGATGAGTATGCGCTGATTTTGCGGCGCATTGGTCAACGTTGCAACCGAACCAGCATCCACCACCAAGTCATACGCACCGCCACCGGCCGGGCGGAAACAGAGCAATACGTCACCCAATGAAGGACTGACAATTGATTGCGCCATGAGATTGGCGGCGAACAAGCTTGCTAAAACGACCAGCACTCCCATCTTTTTTATCTGATGCATATTAATTTTCCAATTCACCGAATGTTAGGTTTAATCACTTCTTGAACGGTCATCAGGATAGGTTGCCAGCAACCAAACAACCTCCATTAAACGGCCAGTTAAGCACAGTTTTAAGACCGAGTAGCCCGCCTTGGAAAAACAGTCAAACCGCCAAAAAAGCCATATAAAACCGCCGGTTTGATGAATTTCATGGCGATCAACCACAGAGCCATTCCGCCCTGTAACAAAATTGTGACTTAGATTTGGAAAAGTTTTCCGGCGCTTTGCGTTCCTGATGCGAAACCAAACTGACTGTGTGTGTGGCAAAACTTGCCTCACGCCACGCCGCTCTGCTACCGTCCGGCAACTGTGCCGATGAATACCGCCCTGTCCGCGCTCGGTCGCCGCACCGCGCCGCCGCCAATCTCGTGGCTGATGAAAACCGCGCTCGCGCGGCCCAAACTCATTTCGCTCGCCGCCGGCTTCACGGATAACTCGACTTTGCCCGTCGAAATTTCACGTAAGCTGCTGAATGAAATTTTGCGCTCGCCCAAAACCGGCCAGCCCGCGCTGCAATACGGCACGACCGCCGGTGCAGAAGATTTGCGCCAGCTCACCGCCAAGCATCTGCAAAAACTCGACGGCGGACACGACCGCGCGCATTCGCCCGAACGCGTCCTCATCACCGGCGGCTCGCAGCAGTTGCTCTACATGACGCTCGAAGCGCTCTGCGACGAAGGCGACATCATCCTCGTCGAAGACCCGACGTATTTTGTTTTTTTGAGCATCCTCCAAAGTCGCGGCATCCAGGCGCGCGGCGTGAAACTGGAACGCGACGGAATTGATTTAATTCATGTAGAAAAAGTTCTAACGCGTTTGAAAAATTCCGGCGAACTTCGCCGCGTGAAGGCGCTTTACCTCGTCACCTATTTTCAAAACCCGACCGGCGCGACGACTTCGCTCGCGAAAAAATCCGCCGCGCTCAAGCTGTTGAAAAAATTCGAGCGCGCCGCCGGCCATCCGCTTTATCTGCTCGAAGACGCCGCGTATCGCGAACTGCGCTTTGACCACGGCGAGGACGTGCCGACCTCGCTCACGCTGCCCGGCGCGGCGGAGCGCGTGATTTACACCGGCACCTACAGCAAGCCCTACGCGCCCGGCGCGCGAGTCGGTTTTGGCATCCTGCCCGAAGAGATTTTCTCCGTCGTCCAGTACATCAAGGGCAACCACGATTTCGGCACGGCGAATTTGCTGCAACAACTTTTGGCGCGCGCGTTGTCGTCAGGTCTTTACGACCAGCACGTCGCGAAGGTGCAAAAAAATTACGCCCGCAAAGCGCGGGTGATGAAGCTCGCGCTCGCGGAACACTTTCCCAAAAGCGTGGAGATCTGGGAATCTGGCGGCGGACTTTATTTCTGGGCGCGATTGCCCAAGGGAATTTCCGCCGGCGTGAAATCAAACGTGTTTCAATCTGCACTGAAAGCCGATGTGCTCTACGTTCCCGGCGAACTCTGCTACGCCGACGATCCGTCGCGCGCCAAGCCGGACAACGAACTGCGCATCAGCTTCGGCAGCGCGAACGAGGAAAACATCCGCAAAGGCATCGCGCGGCTGGGCAAGGTGTTGAAGAAATTTGTCTAACAATTCAATTGGGCGCCCGTCGCTTTGTGAAACCGCCGGCGGCGATTGTCCTTCGGTTTTCTCCGCGCTTTGAAAATGGTTGTGTCCGTGAAGTGGAATTGGTGCGACACTGGCCGGACGGTTTTCCATCGTGAACATTTCATCCGCCATTTTTGATCGCAGCGCGCCGGACTTGGATGCGTGTCCGGATGAGTCGTTGCCGGAATCCGCCTTCATCGGCCGCTCGAACGTCGGCAAGTCGTCGCTGCTGAACCTGATCGCGGGCAAGGGCATTTTGGCGCGCGTCTCACCAACGCCGGGGTTCACCAAGCTCATCAATTTTTTCACGATGAGCAAGACGTGGCGGCTGGTGGATTTGCCGGGATACGGTTACGCGGAAGGGTCGCGCAAACACATCTCGCAGTTCAACCGCGCGGCGGCGAATTATATCAAGCACCGGCCAAATCTGTGCTGTGTGTTTTTGCTGATTGATTCCGGTTTGGAACCGCAGCCGATTGATTTGGAATTTGTGCAATGGCTCGCTCGCCACGCGCGGCCTTTCGTGATCGTGTTCACCAAGACGGATCGCGGCACGCCGGAACAAGTTCAGGCGAACATCGCGGCGTTCACGGCGCGCATCGCGGGATGGTTCGCGCAGTTGCCGGAAATTTTCCAGTGTTCCTCCGCGACCGGGCATGGCCGGAGCGAACTGCTCGGCGTCATCGGCAAAATCGTGGACGCCGGCCCGGCGCAGTCCGAACCTGCGCCCATCGCCGTGCCGCTGCCGCCGGAAATCGAGCCGCCGTTCAGCCTGAAAGTGCGTGCCGGAAAGTCACAGGCGAAGATTCCACGCACAAAAGGGCAGCTCAAAAGCGCTCGGCCTTGGTGAATTTTTGCGGCGCGCTGCTTGCACTTTTTCTTTTCCGGCCTACTTTGTCCGCGCCATGGCTGACCATTCAACTTCCGTCCCGCACTTGTTCCAACCGCTCACGCTCCGCTCGGTCACGCTGCGCAACCGCATCGGCGTCTCGCCGATGTGCCAGTATTCGGCCACCGACGGCGTGGCGAATGACTGGCATTTTGTGCATCTCGGCTCGCGCGCGGTCGGCGGCGCGGGATTGGTCATCGTTGAGGCCACAGGCGTCGCGCCGGAAGGCCGCATCACGCCCGGCTGCATGGGATTATGGAACGAAAAACAAATCGAGCCGCTCGCGCGCATCGCGCAGTTTGTGAAATCGCACGGCGCGGTAGCTGGAATCCAGATCGCGCACGCGGGCCGCAAAGCTTCCGCCGCGTTGCCGTGGAACGGCGGCGCACATTTGTCCGAGGCGCAAGGCGGTTGGGAAACCATCGCGCCGAGCGCCATTGCGTTCGGGGGTGAATTGCCCAAAGTGCCGCGCGCGATGACCGATGCGGACATCGCCCGCGTGCAAAACGAATTTGTCGCGACCGCGAAACGCGCGCTCGCGGCGGGTTTTAATTTTTTGGAGCTGCACGCCGCGCACGGTTATTTGTTCAACGAATTTCTTTCGCCACTTGCGAACCGGCGCACGGATAAATACGGCGGCAGTTTTGAAAACCGCGTCCGCTTCCTGCTCGACACGACGCGCGCCGTGCGCCAAGTCTGGCCGGATAATCTGCCGCTCGCCGTCCGTATTTCGGCGATTGATTGGATGCCCGGCGGCTGGCAAATCGAAGACAGCATCGCGCTGGTAAAATTATTGAAGACCGAAGGCGTGGACTTGATGGATTGCAGTTCCGGCGGCATCGTGCCGGACGCGAAAATCACCGTCGCGCCCGGATACCAAGTGCCATTCGCGGAAAAAGTGCGGCACGGCGCAGCCATCGCGACGGCCGCCGTCGGTTTCATAACCGAACCGAAACAGGCCGAGGATATGATCGCCAGCGGCCGGGCGGATTTGGTTTTGCTCGCGCGCGAATTTTTACGCGACGCTTACTGGCCGGTGCACGCGGCGAGGGAACTTGGTTACAAATTGACGCCCCCAAACCAATACGCACGCGCTTGGTAATCGCGGCTTAAATTAAGTTGGTAACTGTCCGACAGTGTAGTTTTCTTGTAATGCGCTGCCTTTTATCAGGACATTTTTGACGGTCAAAAAGCCGGGCAGTCTTTCATCCGTGTTCAAAAAACAATTATTTTTTTAATAGATTTTGCAGTGGCGGCGCGGAATTCAAGGCTGTTGCTCGATTTTTTCCCGCTCAATTGGTTTTCTAAATCCGCTTCGGTAAGAATTTTCATGATAAATAAGACTTCCTAACTACGCTGGCACGCCGGCTGCGATAGCACTGGTATGTCGTGCGGTCCAGCCAGAGTTTGGACAAAGCCCTTTGTCACCTATTTGAGCCTTTGCAGTGCGTTGATGTTGTTTTTTCAACTCAATGTGCATGCAAGCCAAAGCGTCACGCTCAGTTGGGATACGAGCACGGCCACGAATGTCGCGGGCTACAAAATTTATTACGGAACGGTGAGCAAAAAATATCCCAACGTCGTGGTCGTGGGAAACACCAACACCGTGACCATCACCGGCCTGGTTCAGGGGACGACTTACTACTTCGCCGCGTCGTCCTACAACAGCGCGGGAATGGAGAGCACCTTGTCCAACGAAGCCCAATACACCGTGCCGATCACCACGGCCACGCTGTCCTCGGCGTTGAACACCGGCGGACAATTCAGTTTTGCGGTCACGGGCGTCACCGGCAAAGTTTATGTCGTCCAAGCGTCCACCAATCTCGTCAATTGGGTTGCCATCCAGACCAACACCGCGCCGTTTGTGTTCGTGGATACGAATGCCGTCCACTTCCACCAACGCTTCTACCGGACTTATGATCAGGCGCTCTACACGGTGGCCATGACCCCGGCCACGCTGACCGCCGCCACGCGTTCCGCCGGGCAGTTCAGTTGCCAAATCACGGGTGCCGCCGGCCAGCAATACATCGTCCAGGCGTCCACCGATCTAGTCAATTGGGTTTCCATCCAGACCAACGCGTCGCCCTTCGTGTTTGTGGATCCGAATGCCGGCAGCTTCCAACAGCGCTTCTACCGGACGCTAAATCTTCCGCCTTGAGCGAGCCATGATTTCTGCGCGGCGGCGCGCTTGAACATTCCCGCCGCGCCGACTATTTTGCGCCCATCCGCTTTAACGGCGCAAAACCAAAATGCATTTGCATTACAAAATCAATGTCCGCGCCCTCGTTGGCCAGTTTCAACTGACCGGTGAATTGCTCGACGCCGAACCGTTCGGCAGCGGCCACATCAACGACACTTACCGCTTCACGCTTGAAGCCAGCCGCGCACGCCGCCGCTATATTTTACAACGTCTCAACACCGCCGTTTTTCAAAATCCCGCCGCCGTCATGGAAAACATCCGGCGCGTCACGGCGCACCTCGGTGAAAAAATTTCCGGCCCACCTGACGCCGCGCGGCGCGTGCTCACGCTCGTGCCCGCGCGCGACGGAAAATCCTTTCACTGCGACGCGGACGGAAATTGGTGGCGCGTTTTCCCGTTCATCGAGCGGACGCGCGCAGTGAATGTCGTCGAGTCGCCTGCGCAGGCGTTCGCGGCGGCCAAAGCATTTGGCGAATTCCAAAAACTTCTCGCCGACCTGCCCGCGCCGCGCTTGCACGACACGATTCCCGATTTTCATCACACACCCAAACGTTTTGCAGCGCTGGAAAAAGCCGTTGCCGCCGACGCGTGCAACCACGCCGCGTCCGCGAAACCGGAAATCGAATTCGCCTTTCAAAATCAGGCGCTTTGCCGCGTGCTGCTCGACGCGAACCTGCCGGAACGCGTCACGCACAACGACGCCAAGCTCAACAACGTGCTGCTCGACGATGCGACCGGCGAGGGCGTGTGCGTGATTGACTTGGACACTGTCATGCCCGGCCTCGCGCTCTACGATTTCGGCGACATGGTGCGTTCAATGACGAATCCAGCGGCGGAAGGTGAGCGCGATCTGACGAAAGTGGAAATGCAATTTTCTTTGTTCGCGGCGCTGCTGCGAGGCTATCTCGCGGCGGCGGATTTTCTGACACCGGCGGAAAAAAATCTTTTGCCGGAGGCCGGCCAGCTTATCACTTTTGAATTGGGGCTGCGGTTTCTGACGGACTATCTGGCCGGCGACACTTATTTCAAGGCGGCGTGCACCGGTGAAAATCTCGACCGCTGCCGCGCGCAGTTCAAGCTGTTTGCCTCCATCCGCCGGCAGGAACCGGCCATGCGCCAATTGTTGCGAGGTTGAAAATTTCTTCACACTTGCGGCGCGGCGAACCAACCGCAACGTAGTTGCAGCATTCAGCCCAGCGTTGACGCGCAGCGGCTACGCTGGGTAAATGCGTAAAATGAAAACAACTCTGAAGGAGTTTCGGAGGAGGAGGGCGAACCGCGAAAGACGCCAAATACGCGAACAAGAATTCCATTTCAATTTTCGCGTGGTTCGCGGTTGAATCGGGCGACGAGTGAATAGTTCGGTGCGGAATGCCGGATTGGGTTAGACTGTCAGACCTGTGAAAATCCTCATCACCGGGGCCAACGGTTACATTGGCCGACGACTGATTCCCGTGTTGTTGGAACAAGGCCACGAACTGTTCTGCTGCGTGCGCGACAAGGCGCGCTTTGACTGGCATCAGCGGCACGAACGTCTGCACACCCTCGAACTGGATTTTCTCAAAGCGGAACGGCCAGCAGAATTCCCCAAAGACCTCGACGTCGCGTTCTATTTGATTCATTCGATGAACAGTGTCATCGGCGATTTTGCCGCGCCGGAGCGCCAATCCGCCAAACGTTTCTGCGAACTGCTGGAGCCAACCCGTTGCCGGCAGGTCGTCTATCTGAGCGGCATCGTAAATGAGAAAAAACTTTCGACGCATCTCTCCTCGCGGCTGGCGGTGGAGCAGATTTTGCGGTCCGGCCGGATTCCCTGCACGGTTTTGCGCGCCGGCATCGTGGTCGGTTCCGGCAGCGCCTCGTTTGAAATCATCCGCGACCTCGTGGAAAAACTGCCGGTGATGATCGCGCCGAAATGGCTGCAGACGCGCGGTCAGCCCATCGCCATCCGGAACGTCATCCAGTTTCTCGTCGGCGTAATGTTGCGGGAAGAAACCTTCAACCGGGACTTTGACATCGGCGGTCCCGAGGTTTTGAACTACCGGCAAATGCTCACGCAATTCGCCGAGGTGCGCGGTTTGCGCCGGCTCATCATCACCGTGCCGGTCATGACCCCGCGCCTCTCCTCCTACTGGCTCTATTTCATCACCTCCACGTCCTTCGCTCTGGCTGCGAACTTGGTGGACAGCATGAAGATTGACACCGTCCCGCGAAAAAATGATCTCGCTCAACAACTCGGTATCACGCTCATAACCTATAAACAGGCCGTGGAATTCGCACTGGAACGGATCGAATCCGGCAACGTCGTCAGTGGCTGGAAGGATTCTTTCGCCTCGTCCGGCGCGAGTCTGGCGCTGATGCACTCGGCCAATGTGCCGCAGCACGGCTGCTTCACGGATGTGCGGACGCGAACCGTCACCGGTCGCGTCGAGTCGGTCTGGCAACGCGTCTGGAGCATCGGCGGCGACACCGGCTGGTATTACGGCAACTGGCTCTGGGCGCTGCGCGGCTTGCTCGACAAAATGGTTGGCGGCGTGGGCCTGAACCGCGGTCGCACACAGGTGCATGACATCGCGCCGGGCGACGCGCTGGATTTCTGGCGCGTGCTGGTGGCGGACAAGCAGACCAAACGACTTTTGCTCTTCGCCGAAATGCGTCTGCCCGGCGAAGCGTGGCTGGAGTTTCAGGTTGTCCCGACAAAGGACGGCGACCAACTCATCCAGACCGCCACGTTCCGTCCGCGCGGTGTTTTCGGTCGGCTTTACTGGTATGCGGTGCTGCCCCTGCACCATTTCGTTTTCAATGGAATGATTAACGCGCTGACCCGGCCGGATTAACCG
>Ga0182012_10000489_pt1 | contig 44020 bp, 42 predicted proteins | sample 612S2SmetaG_FD_120486 | JGI IMG/M metagenome (GOLD analysis project Ga0182012, IMG submission 120486) | Permafrost microbial communities from Stordalen Mire, Sweden - 612S2S metaG | ecosystem: Environmental > Terrestrial > Soil > Wetlands > Permafrost | place: Sweden: Stordalen | collected... | reverse complement strand
TCATGAGCGCGCCGCGCCCGTGCATCATGCGAGCAGCGGCGGTCATGCGGCCAGCGCGAGCGAGCCAGCGGGTCCGGGAGGCGGCAGCTTCCACTGAGGCCGCGGGAAGCCCGCTACAAACTCCGCAACTCCGGCCCTGGCTTTCGCGCCAGCACGCGCCACGTTCCCGCGAGGCCGAGCAGCATCGTCGCGGCGAGGGCCGCGAGCGCCGTCGCCGCCACCGTTCCCGGAAGGAACACGAAGCTCATCTTCATCAGCCCTTCCACGATTCCAAAGGCCGCCGCCGCGCCCGCGACAACCGCGAACAGGCAAGCGACGAGCGCCAGCGCGCCGAACTCCAGCGCATAGGCGGTCATCAGCCAGGGCCGCGTCGCGCCGAGCGTCTTGAGCACGACGGCGTCGTGCTGGCGCGCGCGCTGGCCGGCGGCGATCGCGCTGCCGAGAGCCAGCAAGGCGGTGACGACCGCGACGCCCGCCGCCGCGCGCGCGGCCAGCGCCAATTGCCCGGCGATCTTGTCGACGGCCTCCAGCGCGTCCTTGACCCGCACCGAGGCGACCATCGGGAAACGCTTCGCCGTCTCCCGCGCCAAAGCCGCGTCCAACGCGTCGGCGTTCGCGTAGCCCGCCGCTTGCGACGGGCGTCCTTCGGATACGTCGTAGCCGATGGTGAACAGTTCGGAGTAGGGCGCGCCCTGGAACGCGGCAGGCGAAAACACCATCACGAAATTAATTGCGTAGCTGCGCCATTCGACGCGCCGCAGATTGGCGACGCGCGCGGTGATCTCGCGGCCGAGAACATTGACCGTGATCTCGTCGCCGATGCCGAGCCCCAAACCCTTCGCCACCTTGGCTTCCAGCGAGACCAGCGGCGCCTTTGTATCCGCGTCCCACCATTCGCCCTCGGCGATCCGCGCGCCCTGTGGAACGCGCGCGGCGAAGGTGATCCCGCGGTCGCCGTCGAGCGCCCAGGCCGCGTCCTCGCCGACATGCAGCGTCTCGGCCCGCGCGCCCTTCACCGCGACGATGCGCCCGCGCATCATCGGCACGTGATTTATGCGGGGCGCCGGGACTTGTTGGGCGAGGAAGCTCTCGAAGGCGGCGGACTCGTCGCGCGGGACGTCGATGAAATAGAAGCGCGGGATTTCGCGCGTGCCCGAGCGCGCCAGCTCCGCGTGGATCGCGCCTTCGACGAGCGCCAGCGCGACGAGCAGCGACGCCGTGACGCCGATCGACAGGATCAGCGCCGGCGCCAGACTTCCCGGCCGCGCGATGTTGCTCTGGGCGAGACGCAGCCGCGCGTCCTTCGCCCGCGGCAGCTTGCGCGCCACCCATGTCGCGGCGAAAGCGACGCCGCGCAGCAGCAGAAAGGCCGCCAGCACGGCGGCGAGAAAATAGGCCGCGAGTCTTTTGTCGGTGGCCGAGAGCAGCACGGTCGCGACGAGCGCCAGCATCGCGCTCAAGCCCGCGACGCGATAGCGCAACGGGCCTTTTTCGCGCGAGGATTCCGCCTCGCCGCGCAGCAGCGCCGCCACGGGAACGCCATGCGCGTCGCCCAGCGGCCCGAGCGAAAAAACCAGCGTGACCAGAAGTCCGTAAAGCGCGCCGATGGCGAGGCCCGCATAGTCCATTCCCACGACGACGGGCAGTTCGACGACGCGCTCCAGCGCCGCGCCGGCGAGATAGGGAATCGCCGCGCCTATCCCTAAGCCAAGGCAGATCGCCAGCGCCGCCATCAGCAGCACTTGCGTCAGCGCGATGGCGAAGACGCGCGAGGCCGACGCCCCCAGCGCTTTCAGCACCGCGAAGGCGGCGCGTTTGCGTTCGATCAGCCCGCGCACCGCGTTGGCGACTCCGGCGCCGCCGGCGACCAGCGCGGTGAGCGCCACCAGCGTCAACAACTGCGAGAATCGTTCGAGATTGCGCGAGAACTGCGGCGACGCCGCGTCGCGCTTGCGCATGTCCCAGCCTGCCAGCGGAAAGGCCGCGCCCGATGCGTCGGCGACGGCCGCGACCTCCTCTTCGCTCGGATTGCCCGGCAGCGCGAGGCGCGCGATGTAGCGCACGATGGTTCCGGGCCGCACGAGGCCGGTGGCCTTGAGCGCGTCGAAGGAAATCAGCACGCGCGAACCAAAGCCGACGCCCCCGGAAAGCTTGTCCGGCTCGCCGCGGAGGATCGCGCGGATTTCGAATCGCGCGGCGCCGATGGTCAGGAGATCGCCGATTTTCGCGTCGAGCCGCGCGATCAGCAATGGATCCGCGATAAGGCCGAAGACGTCGCCTCGCAATGCCAGCAGTCGCGCGACGGGTTCTCGCGGCTCCGTCTCCAGCGCGCCAAAGACGGGGTAGAGGCTTGGATCGACGGCCTTCAGCTCCACCAGCGCGGGATCGGCGCCGTCCGGCGTCGTCGCGGCCTCGCGTCGCGCCATCGCGCGCATCAGCGCGATTTCGTCGACGCGGCCGTGTTGTTCGAGCCAGGCGCGTTCGTTTGGTTCGACTTGGCGATGGGAGAGGTTGAAAGAGATGTCGCCGCCAAGAATCGTGCGCCCCTCTTTCGCGAGCCCTTGCGAGAGCGCGCGCGAGAGGCCGTTGACGCCGGAAATCGCGGCGACGCCGATCACGATGCAGGCGATGAAGACGCCAAACCCCCGGGGGTCGCCGAGCAAATCGCGCAGCGCGAAGCGCAACGCCAAAGGAAGCTTGTCCAGAACATTACGGTGTTTCGTCGAAACATCGTAATGTTCTGGAGTTTCATTCTGACGCGTTTTCTTAACGCGAACCGGTACCCACTTCGCTCGAAAACGCTCCAGAAAGCCGCGTCGCGCGACGGTCATATGCTGTTCCTAGCCTTGCGTGTCGATTCGGCCGGAGCGCAGCCGCACCACGCGGTCGCAGCGCGCCGCGAGGCTGGCGTCATGCGTCACCAGCACCAGCGTCGAGCCGCGCCGGTTCTTTTGTTCGAAGATGAGGTCGATGATGCCGGCGCCCGTGTCCGAATCAAGATTGCCAGTGGGCTCGTCCGCGGCCAGAATTAGCGGATCGGGAGCGAGCGCCCGCGCCAGCGCGACGCGCTGCTGCTCGCCGCCCGAAAGTTGGCGTGGATAATGCGACAGGCGCTCGCCAAGACCCACCGCCGCCAACTCCTCGGCCGCGCGCGAAAAAGCATCGCGGCGGCCGGCGAGTTCAAGCGGCGCCGCGACATTTTCAAGCGCGGTCATGGTCGGGATGAGCTGGAAGGACTGGAACACAATGCCTATGTTTTCACCACGAAAACGCGCCAGCGAATCTTCGTCGAGCTTTGTAAGATCGTGCCCGTCGACGTGGGCGGAGCCGGCGTCGGGCCGCTCTAGACCGGCGAGAGTCATCAAAAGTGTGGATTTCCCCGAGCCGGAGGGGCCAATGAGGCCAATTGTCTCACCGCGCGCTATTTTTAGGGACAGATTTTTGAGAACATGAACCCGCGCCGCTCCGGCGCCGAGCGTGAGGTCGATACCGATGAGTTCGATTACGGGCTGCGACACGGAAAGGGCCTCGTCCAAAACGCCCCGAGGGGCGACGCCGTTCGAGCGCCCTTATCGCGCGTTATCGGCGCGGCTCCAAGTAATCTTGATCCTTGCCTTGCTGCTCTGCTCCTTCGTCCCCGCCCGCGCCGAGCCGCTGCGCGTCCTCGCCTTTGGCGACAGTCTCACGGCGGGCTTCATGCTGCCGGCGGACGCCGCTTTTCCCGCGCAACTGGAGCGGCGGCTGCGCGCGGATGGATTCGACGCCACGGTCATCAACGCCGGAGTCTCCGGCGAGACGACCGCGGCCGGGCTTGCGCGCGCCGATTTCGCGCTGGGCGAAGGCGTCGATCTCGTGATTCTGGAGCTTGGCGCCAACGATATGCTGCGCGGCGTCGACCCGAAGGTCACGAGCGCCAACCTCGACAAGATCGTCACGGAAATAGAGGCCCGCAAAGCCGCCGTCCTGCTCGCGGGCATGGTCGCGAGCGGTAATTTCGGGCCGGACTACAAAGCGCGGTTCGACGCGGTGTTTCCCGATCTCGCGGCGCGGCGCGGCCTGCCAATTTATCCGTTTTTCCTGAGTGGAGTCGCTGGCGACAAGGCGCTCGTTCTACCCGACGGGCTGCATCCCAACGCCGATGGCGCCGCGCGCATCGCGAGCGGAATCGCGCCCCTCGTGGAACAAAGTCTGGCGCGTCTCAAAAACGCGCGGGAGCGGCAAGCCCCGCAATAGCGCGGGCTCACGGAATGGAGGAGAACATGCCCAGATTGTTCACGGCCCTCGAAATTCCTTCTTCCGTGGCCCAGAGCCTCGCTCGCCTGCGCGGCGGCCTCAATGGCGCGCGCTGGATCGACGCCGAATACTACCACATCACCTTGCGCTTCATCGGCGACGTGGACGAGCGCGTCGCCCACGACGTGGCCCATGCGCTCTACGCCATTCGCCGCCCTCCGTTCACGGTCGCGCTTGACGAACTTACCTCCTTTGGCGGCGACAAGCCGCGCGCCATCGTCGTCCGGGCGCGGCCGGAGCCGGTCCTTATGGAGCTGCAGGCCGAGCAGGAGCGGCTGCTGCGCCGCCTCGGCGCGCCGCCGGAGCCGCGCAAATATACGCCGCATGTGACGCTGGCGCGGCTGCGTGGCGCGGCGCCTTCGGCGGTCGCCGCCTATCTCGGCGCGCGCGGCTATTTCCCGTCGCTGAAATTCGAGGCGACGCGCTTCGTGCTCTATTCTTCGCGCGATTCGGTGGGCGGCGGCCCCTACATCATCGAGGCGGAATATCCGCTGGGGCGCGTCGAGTTGATGGCCCGCGCGAGCGGCTCACGATTTTAGCGGCTCTTTCGTCTTGGACTTTGGCGGGAGCTTGCGGTTCGCCGCGACGATCGGCGCGAGCGAGGGATCTTTCGCCACGGCTTCGTCGATAAGCCGGTCGGTCGCGGCCTCCATGCGCTCTTCCAGCGTGGCGAAGAAGTCGCGCGTGTCCATGCCGGATTCGATCGCCGGCAGAAATTCCAGCACGACCGTGCCGGGCCGAATCAGAAAGGCGCGCCGCGCCCAGAACAGGCCGGAGTTGAGCGCGACCGGCACGACCTTCGCCCCGGTCGCCGCGTAGAACAGCGCGACGCCGAATTTATATTCGGGCGGCGCGCCGGCCGGGCGGCGCGTGCCCTCCGGAAAAATGAAGAACTGCCGACCTTGCGCGAATTTGGCGGTCACCTCGGCGTTGAGGCGCGGCATGAGCTTGCCGCCCTTGGCGCGGTCGACGGCGACCTGCTCGGCCGACAGAAGATACCAGCCGAAGAACGGGATGTAGATCAGTTCGCGCTTGAGGATGAAGAAGAAGTCCGAAAACAGCAGCGGCAGGGTGAAGGTCTCCCACACCGACTGATGCTTGCAGGCGACCATGACCGCGCCTTCTGGAATATTCTCCAGCCCGCGAAACTCGTGCCGGAGGCCGCAGATGACCTTGAGCCACCACAAGGAGGTGCGGCCCCATTGGCGGCCCAGCTCCAGCGTCGCCTGCCGAGGCAGCAGCAGCGCCGGCAGCCAGAGAGTCATCCAAAAGGCCAGATTGACGTAATAGACGATCTGAAACACCAGGGAGCGCAGGAAGAGCATGAGGCGGGCTCGTTTTGTCGAGGGGGAGACGCCTTTTACGGCGCCGGACCGGGCGATAACAAGCGGGGGCGCCTTGAGCCATCAGGCCGAAACCGGGATTCCCGGCTTCAAGGCCCCCTTGTCGTCGAAGAATGGCGTCAGATTTTTTGGCCGCCAGTCTTCTTGCCGGCTGTCTCCGGTCGCGTCGTCCGCGCAGGCGAGCGCCGCTTTTCCGTAGCGCTGGATGACGCTCGCGTGGATCGACTCGTTGATCGCGGCGAGAGGCTTTCCGTGCTCGTCGACCGGCGCGTAGACGTGGTCGCGCAAGTGATCGAGCAGCGACTCGTCGAACGCGCCGCCGCCGAGTTGCGCCCGGATCACGCGCCATGTCGGCCTTATGCGGTCCGCCGCGGACATGAGCGTGCGCGAGTCGTGATTTGGCGCGAGGGGATCGAGGTTGTTCGGATCGGGCAGGCAGGACCAGTCGAGCGTCAGCCCTTCTTCCTCGGCTTTTTTCGCCATCCAAACCAGTGGAATGTCGGCCAAGGAGCGCGTGGCGTAGCCCCCGCCGACATCGGAATGCGAACCGGCGAACCACACTTGCTCGATGCGAACGCCGTCCGGCGCCGTCCCCGTCCACGGTGTCGGCGTGAACTCCGCCCGGTGCTCCTCGATCGCCATGGCGTGACAGCCGCGCTTCACCACGGAGCAAGGACCGGTGTTGAGAAAGCCGTACTGCTGCCTGTCGAGCTTCGCGAACAGCGACCCGGGAATCCCGAGCGCGCCCACCGTGTCCCAGACGCCCAGGAATTTGATCGTGGCGTCGGCGTGACAATCCGAATGGCTCGACCGCATGAAGTCTTGCGGCGAGTGAGGGCCGGGACCGCGGTAGTATTGCCAGGCCCGGCCCATATCGCCGAGCTTTTGGCGCTTCAGCACGCCGCAAGCCGCGATGAATCCGGCGAGGCTGCGCGCCGTATAGGCCCCGCGCGAAAAGCCGAACAGGAAGATCTCGTCGCCGGGATAATAGTTTTGCGCGAGGAACATGTAGGCGGCGAGGATGTTGGCGGCGATGCCGTGGCCGGTCGCCCCGTCGAATACGGTCTCGAAATGCAGTCCCGTCGTGCCGACGCCGCGCAGATAGAGCGCGACCTGCAGCACGCCGCCCGTGTCCTGATAGGCATGGATCGATCGGGCCATCAGCGCGACATTGGTCGCGGCCGTTTGCGTGTCGGCGTCGTTCCATGTGCCGTCGCAGCAGACGATAATGCGCTTCATCGGAGGCTTCATCGGACTTCCCCTTATGCCTTGTAAAAATCGCGTCAGTCTAACCCGTCGCCGCGAAAATGGAATGACGCGCGCCTGCGGCGGATCGCGATTTCCGCATGCGACGCCGGGCGGCGATCAACTCAAGCTGGATGCGTTGACTCGCCGCGCGTCGCGCCGTCATAGTGTCCGCGCCGGCCCGCCGCGGCTCGCCGTGAAGATTTTTCGCCGCTGTTTCAGTTCGGGAGCGCCAGATGATTCATCGTCGGTCCTGCCTCGCGTCATTTTTGCTCGCCTTCGCGCCCGCTCCCTCCTTCGCGCTGGAGCAAGCGCCCGGTTTGAACGACGAACTCGAGCAGGCGCGCGTAAAGCATGGTCTCCCGGCCCTGGCCGCCGCCGTGGTGAAGGACGGGAAGATTGTCGCCTCCGGCGCCGTGGGTGTGCGCGCGCTTGGAAGCGCCGTGAAAGTGACGATCGGCGATCGCTTTCACCTCGGCTCCGACACCAAGGCGATGACCGCGACCCTCGCCGGCATGATGGTTGACGAGGGCAAGCTACAGTGGACCTCGACCATTGGCGACGTGCTCGGCCCGGCGCTTCCCGGCCTCAACCGCCAACTCGCCGCCGTCACGCTGGAGCAGCTGCTGTCGCACACGAGCGGCATTCCTTCCGACACCAACGCTATTTTGAAGCTCTATTACAGTCCCGACGCTTTCCACTACAATTTGCCGGCGCTGCGCCTGCGCGTGCTGTCCGCCTGGAAATCCCATGCGCCGGCGACGCCGCCGGGTTCGGCCTTCCATTACGCCAATCTCGGCTATCTCACCGTTGGCGCGATGCTGGAAACAGTCGCCCGAATTTCTTGGGAAGAGCTGATCACGACGCGTATATACGCGCCGCTGGGACTTGCGTCGGCCGGCCTTGGCCCGCAGGCCAGCACGGGCAAGCTCGACGCGCCCGTGGGCCATGATGTGAGCGACAAGGGCGTGATCACGCCGATGCCCTGGGGACCCGCCGCCGACGTGCCGCCGGTGATGGGTCCCGCCGGTTCGGCGCATATGTCGGTGCTCGATTTCGCTGCCTGGGCCGGCTGGAACGCGGGACGCGGCAAGCGCGGGCCCGCGCTGGTGAAGCCGGACACGCTCGCGGCGATTTATCGTCCAAGGATCACCGTCGCCAAACTGGCCAGTTCCGGCCCGGGGACGCCGAAAGAGGGCCAATATGCGTTCGGCTGGGGCGTGGTGAAATTCGATTGGACGAGCGGGCCGGTGCTCACCCATAATGGCTCCAACAGCATGAATCTGGCGAAAATCATCGTCGATCCCGATCACGATCTCGGCGTCGTCGTGATGACGAATTTTCCCGGAGAAACCGCCGAGCAAGCCGCCAACGAGACGATCGAGGCGCTTTACCGGCGCCATGCGCCGAAAGCGACTTAGAGCGCTTTGCATTCGAGCTACAATAAGTCGCGCAAACCAAAGGGGATGCAGTGCGCGATGCGCCAACAAGAGCCATCACTGTCCTCCATGGAGCGGCGCAAAAGCGTGGGCGAGCATTAGCGACATGATCGCGATGCCGGCCCCGAGGACAAGCACGTGTTGTGTGTTGCGCAGATTGAAGCTGCCGACTCGACAGACGAGCAGGTAGGCTACGACCAGATTGAAGAGTCCCCACAGGACATTGACCAATGCGGACGACAGGCCGACTCCTGGTGGTGACGCGAAGGGGCTCTGGAAGGCGTTTCCCGAAACCCCACTGCCAAGATGGGGCAAGGTGTTCGCAAGAAATGCACCCCCGAAGAAGTATGCCAAATAATCGCGCCAGCGCATTGTTGTCCCTCTTCCAACCGCCAAGATAATGCTAACAATTTTCGCCGGAATGCAAACTGATACGCTTGCGCGTTTCAACGGCGACCGCTTGCGACATTCTTAGTCGCGGCATCGAGTGTTGGATTTCCACCACCAGCAACCCCGCCGACTCCTTTCGTTTCGCGAACACGAGGGCTAACACATGACCGGCTGCCTCAATCTGATCACCGACGTTCCCGGCCTCGCCGTTGGCAACGCGGAGGACGCCCGGCTGGCTTCGGGCGTCACGGTCGTCGTTTTCGACGAGCCCGCCGTCGCCTCGCTCGCCATTCACGGCGGCGCGCCGGGCGTGCGCGACACGGCTTTGCTGGAGCCGGAGATGACGGTCGAACGCATCGATGCGCTCGCGCTCTCGGGCGGCTCGTCCTTTGGGCTCGACGCGATGGGCGGCGTTCTCGCGGCGCTGCAGGAGCAGGGCCGCGGCTTCGCGATCGGCGACGCGCGCGTGCCGATCGTTCCCGGCGCGATCCTGTTCGATCTGCTCAACGGCGGCGACAAAAACTGGGGGCGCAAGCCGCCCTATTGGGATCTCGGCTTCGAGGCGGCGACCAAGGCCGGGCGCATGTTCGGGCTGGGCGTCGCCGGCGCGGGCCATGGCGCCAATACCGCCAATCTGAAAGGCGGCCTGGGCTCGGCCAGCGCGATCACATCCAATGGCTATCGCGTCGGGGCCATTGTCGCGGTCAACAGCCTGGGGCAGGCGACAATCGGAGACGGTCCGCATTTTTGGGCCGCGCCGTTTGAACGCGGCGCCGAGTTCGGCGGCCTCAGCTGGCCGACGCCAGCTCCGAGTTCGGCGCTCGATATGCGGCTGCAAACGGACCGTCTGGAGAACACGACAATCGCCATCGTCGCCACCGACGCGCCGCTGACCAAATCGCAGGCCAAACGCCTCGCGGTGCAGGCGCATGACGGCATGGCCCATGCGCTTCGGCCGAGCCACGCCGCGCTCGACGGCGACATCGTTTTCGCGGCCTCGACGGCGCGATCCGCCCGTCCGCCGGACGCGCGCGACCTCGCGGAGATCGGGATGATCGCCGCCGATACGCTAGCGCGGGCCATCGCCCGGGCAATTTTCGAGGCGACCTCGCTGCCTTGCGACGGCGCCCTGCCGGCCTGGCGCGATCTCTTCTCCGCGGACGGGTGGAATCCGGCCCCGTCGTAAATTAAGACCAGCGCCCGCGTGGCGGCGCCGCCGACGACTCCTCGTCCCCGACGCCCGCGTCGGCGCCAGCGAAGCGCTCCCAATTGGTTCGCGCGAGCGCGCGCAGATATTTGAGATATTCGCGGACGAGCAATTTCAGCACGCTCTTGTCGCGGGTCCAGTCGTCGACGTTCACATGTTCGCTGACCACCGGGAACGGATAGAGCGTGACGCCGGGCATCGCCGCCGACAGTTCCGCCAGCGCCCGCGGCATGTGGTAATTCGAGGTGACGACGATCAGCGGACCGTTGATGTTCCGCTCGCGCGCCCAGTCGCGCGTCTCGCGCGCGTTGCCGGCGGTGTCCAGCGCCCGATAGCCGAGATCGACGCAGCAGGAGAACAGGTCTTTCGACACCGGGAGAATTTTTTCGAGATCGGCGCCCAGCGTCGCGCGGTTGACGCCGGTGATGAGGAGACGCCGCGCCTGTCCGCGCGCCAGCAGTTCGGCCGCCTCCAGCACGCGGTCGGAGCCGCCGGTCAGGGCGACGACGCCCTCCGCCCGCGCCATCAGCCGGGTCTCGACGCGCTCCAGCGACGACGCGAAAGAGACGAAGCCGGCGACCAGCGCCGACAGCGCGAAGCCGCAAAGGCAAACCGCCGAGAGCGCGGCCATTCGCCCCACGCGAAATTCTCGCGATCGCGAATTGTGGCTCTCCATCGTCACGGCCGACCGCTCCCCCGCGCTCCCGCGCGCCATGTTGCTCGATTGAACGTAAATATTCCGGCCCAAGATTGCGAAGTGTTTTGTTAACGCGACGCGTGTTTCGCTCGAGAGCGGATCAATTCAATTCGCGCAGTCGATGCATGACAATCATGCGGGACATTCGCCCGGTCAGCAGCGCGACCACCGCCGATAGGATCAGGATCGCGCCATAGCCGCTCAGCCCCAGCGAGACGCTGCCGAACATCGCCTCGATTTGTTCGCCGCCAGGCGTCGTGTCGACGCGCCGCGCGACGAAACCGGCTAGCGCGAAAAACGCCGCCGCCGCGCCGCCGCCGATCAGCGCGCCGCGCAGACCGAGCGCCAGAAAGCGGCGCTCGAACTCGCGCGCGATGAAATCGTCGCTCGCGCCGACGAGGTGCAGAACCTCGACGATCTCGCGGTTGGTGGCGACAGCCGCGCGGGTGGCCGAGGCGACCGCCACCGCCATGACCGCGACGATCAGCACGAAAATCAGCGCGGCGATCGCGACGACCGTGCTCGCCATGGCGCCGAGCCGCTCCAGCCAGAGGCGGTGGTCGTCGAGCGTCGCGGCCGGCGCCTTGGCGGCGAGTTCGTCCTTCAGCTCGGCGAGATTGGGGCGCTTGTCGGCGTCGAGCGTGACGACGATCATGCGCGGCGTCGGCAGCTCGGAGAGATCTAGTCCCTCGCCAAGCCAGGGCGCCAGCAGCGCCTCGGATTCGGCCCTTGTGTAAACGCGGACGTCGCGCACGCCCGGCGTCGACCGCGCCATTTTGGCGGCGTCGGCCACGTCCGCTTCCATGTCGCGGCCGGGCATGGAGCGCACCTGCACGCTGACCTCGCGCGCCACCTCCTTGCGCCAGTCGGCGCTGGCGTCGGCGACCATCAACGCCGCCCCCGCCGCCAGGGCCGCGAGAAAAGTCATGATCGAGATCACAATGACCAGCGACCGCCCGGCGATCGAATCGGTCGGCGCCAGCGGCTGCTCGCGCGGCGGGGTGTTCTCCTCCCCGGGCTCTCCCGGCGCCGGGTTCGTCCAGCCGAAAGCTTTGCGCAGCGGACTTTGCGTCATGGGGCTCCAACTCTCACGGGCGCTCCTTTAGGCGGCTCATTCGAACACATGCAGTCGCCCGTCCGCGAGGACGAGCCGGCGGGCGCTGTCATATTGCTCCATCAGAGCGAGGTCGTGGGTGGCGATCACCACGGCGGTGCCGGATTTGTGCAATTCGATGAACAGCCGCAGCAGCCGCCGCGCCAGCGTCGGATCGACGTTGCCGGTCGGCTCGTCGGCGATCAGCAGCTCGGGCCGCGCGATCAGCGCCCGCGCGATGGCGGCGCGCTGCTTCTCGCCGCCCGAGAGCACGGTCGGCCGGACGAATTTGCGGTCGAACAGCCCGACCCAGCGGAGCAGCTCGAACACTTCCGCGCGGTAGCCGGTTTCGTCGCGCCCCAGGACGCGCAGCGGCAGCGCGACGTTTTCATACAGCGTCAGATGATCGAGCAAGCGGAAATCCTGAAACACCACGCCAATGCGGCGGCGGATTTGCGTGATGGCGCTCTTGCCGAGCGTCGCGGCGTCCTCGCCGAACAGCGTGATTTCCCCACGCGTCGGCTTCAGCGACAACAGGATGAGCTTGAGCAGGCTCGTCTTCCCCGCGCCCGAGGGGCCGGTCAGGAATTGAAACGAGTCGGGCTCGATCGAAAAGGTCAGGTCGCGAAGCGTCTCCGGCCCCATTCCGTAACTCAGGCCGACGTTCTCGAAGCTCAACACAATGGAACTCCCTCAAAGGCGGCGGCGCGGCGGGAAGGGAATCACCGCCCGCCAAGGCGAGGCAGCTTAAAGCATTGTCGCGCGCCGCGGGACTGCCGCGGCGATATTTCGCTCCGTCAAAACCGTCCGCGCGAAAGACGCTCACGCTTCGTTAACTACGATCATTGAATGTATTCGCCAGTCGTCATCACACCCAAGCGAGACCAGACCGTCCATGAGCGCCGATCCGGACGACAGCTTCACTCTAGATACGATCGTCCCCGCGGCGGCAGGGGACGAGATGTCCAAAGCCGAGAAAGCCAAGGTCAAGATTCGCGACGCCTTCAAGGCTCGCCTCCTGGGCTTCATGCCCCCGAGCGCGGAGCAGCGCGCGTGGAGGCGCGAACCCGTCCTCATATCTCCGGACGCCGCAAACGAGCGGCCGCGGCCGCGCGACTTCGCCAAGCTCGACTTGGCGATCGACTTGCCCGAGGTAAACTTGGCCGCGATCGACCCGGCGGAGATTTCGGCCGAGGCCTCAAGCGAATCGCCGCGCGCGCCGACCTATGAAGAGCTTTGGCGCGAACCGCGCCGCCTCGCCGCGTCCATTTCCGCCCCGCCCGCCCCCAGGGACCGCTTGCCCGGTTGGGCCGCCGTCGTCGCGATTTTGATGGGCGTCTCGGCCTTGATCGCCCTGCGCGACAAAATCGTCGATGTCGCGCCGCCGGCGGCCAAGGCCTTCGCCGCCATCGGCCTGCCGGTCAATCTCGCCGGGCTGGAGTTGCGCGAGGTGCGTTCGCATATCGAAATGGACGGCGCGCGCAAGGTGCTGGCCGTCGAGGGCGAGATCGCCAACACGCGCCGCGAAAGCCGCTCGGTGCCGCCCGTGGCGCTGACCGTGCGCGGCGAGGATGGGCAAGCCAAATACGCCTGGACCACGCGCGCGGCGAAATCGCGGCTCGAACCGGGCGAAACAATCGCCTTCCGCGCCCGCCTCGCCTCTCCGCCGGAAAGCGGCGCGGACGTGCTGGTCCGCTTCTCCAGCCTGGAGGAAGCGGCGGGGAGGAAGCCAGAGGCGGCCACGCGGTAGGACGGGAATTCCCGCCCCTCGCTCTTTATCCCCCGCGCATGGAGTGGATGGAGACGCCGCCATCGCGCGGCGCCGCCAAACACCCCGGCGTGGCCGATCAGAAATGGTTCGGGATCCAGGAGTCGTCGCCAGGGTCGAACTTATAGGTATAGCTGAGCGAAAGCTCCAGCCCGCTCAGTGACGCCGTGACATTGGTGCCCGCGCCGTAATGGGGCTGCACGACCACCGGGAAGGACGAAACCGGATAGGGCGGCGACGGCAGCGCGTAGGAGAAGGCCACGTACGGCACGTTCTCCTGTCCGCTCAGCGTGTTCTTGAAGGCATAGACCGCCCCGAAGTCGATCGAGGAGTTCTTGGTCAGCTCATATTTGAAGCCGCCCGCGGCGTGGTGCACGGTGAGCGCCGGCGCCAGCACGTTGAGCGTCACGTCCTGCGAGCCGATCATCGGGCTCGTATGCCGGTAGCCGGCGCGCAGCGTCAACTGCTTGGTGGCGCGCCATTCGACGCCGAAGGCTTCCGCGTCCGTGTCGCGCCAGCCAAAGCCCGGTCCGCCAAACGAGCCGAGCGAGCCGGGATAAATCGGACCACTGGGATTGCCCAGCGCCGGAACGGCCGAATAGAAAATGTGCTTCCAATCGACCATGATCGTTATGTCGGGGCGCAGGTCGTAGGCGAAGCCGGCCGTGACATCGGCGGGAATATCGAGCTTGCCGTGGTCGCCGACGGCGCCGGCGTATTTCTCGAAATTCGACATGAACATCGGCGTGGCGCCGGCCAAGCCGAAGCGCAGCCCCTTGGTGATTTCATACTGCAGGCCGAGGCGAATGCCGCCGCCAAAGGAATAGTCGTAACCATTGTCCGAGAGATGATAGGGGTCGCGCGACCAGGGCGCGAGAGTCTTGAGCCCCTGTATGTTGAGCGATTGCGCGGCGAGCGTCGGAGCGAGAGCCAGGGTGACCGCGCCGATTTTATGGGCGTAGACCACGCTGAAGAATTCCTGCTGATAGTCGATGCCGGCGAAGCCGCCGCCGAACGGGCCGCCCGCCGACGGGCCGATCAAGGGGGAGGCCACGCCGGGCAGGGGAAAGGCGGGGGCATAGATCGGCGGCTTGAAATTGCCCATGCTGTATGAGGTGTTGATCCCGCCATTGCCGTAGGAGACCATGCCCCAGGCCGATTCCGCGTCGATGGGCGAGGCATTGGCGCTGTTGGGCACGGGAAAGATCGGTCGTCCGCTCTGCACGTCGCCGGGCGCCAAGACGACCAGCGGGCCGCTGGCTTCATAGCCGCGGTCCGGCAGCAGGGCGGAAATCCCGAATTGATATTGGCGGTCCATGCCGACGATGCCCGCCGGATTGATCGACATCGACATGGCGTCGACCGAATCGGCCACATCCGCGCCCGCGACGGCTTTTTGGCGCGCGCCAAAGCCGATCAGTTCGATGCCGTCGGCGGCGCGCCCGGGGGTGGCTGAAAGAATCGCGGCGAGTGACGCGGAGGCGAGGAGAACGCGCGAAATTGCTTTTTGCATGACGTATGATCCGCGTCCCGGAGGGTGATGTAGCGGCGCCGACGCACGCAATAATAGTCTCGGCGCATGCATAACTTACCCATTTTTTAGGCTCCGCACATTACGCGAAACCGTCCGGCGCCCATTTTCCCAGCGGTGTCACATTTTTGCCACGCTCCCGCATCGAGGGCCAACGTTGCTTGTCCCGGGGCCAAATAGGCGTTACCTTATTTCGAATGGCGAGGGGCGCCGCTTCACGCGGCTGAGAAGCACCCGTCGAACCTGATCCGGGTCGTGCCGGCGGAGGGAATGCCAGCGCGGATGTGGCGGGCGCCGTAAGGCTCCGGCCATGTGGTCCGTTCAAAGCCTCCCCGCCTCCGTCATGATCCTTACGGCCCGCCGCCCTTGCAGCGGCCCGGCCGCGAAGGAGCGTGACCATGAACGCGCAAGACAAAAATCCCCCGACCCCCGTGAGCGTGACGACCGGCCCGATCGGCGGTTCGCGCAAGCGTTATTCCTCGCCCCCCGGCGCGCCCGGCCTCGCCGTGCCTTATCGCGAAATCGAGTTCGACCCGGCCTCTGGCGAAGCGCCGCTGCGCATCTATGATTCCTCCGGCCCCTATGGCTGCGCGGAATTCGCGCCGGACCTCTCCGCCGGTCTTCCGAGCGCGCGGCCCTGGCTCAAGTCGCGCGAGGGACTCGAGACCTATGCGGGCCGCGAGGTGAAGCCCGAGGACAACGGCTTTGTCGGGCTGGAGCATCTCGCGCCGCCGTGCCCGGCCTCCTCGCGCCCGCTGCTGCGCGCCGCCGGCTCCCGTCCGGTCACGCAGCTTGAATTCGCCCGCGCCGGGATCGTCACGGAGGAGATGCGATATGTCGCGCACCGCGAGAATCTCTGCCGCGAACGCGCCTTTAACGAGGCCGCGGCGCGCATCGCCGACGGCGAGAGCTTTGGCGCGGCGATTCCCGAATTCGTGACGCCGGAGTTCGTGCGCGGCGAGATCGCCCGCGGCCGGGCGATCATCCCCGCCAACATCAATCATCCCGAACTCGAACCGGTGATTATCGGCCGCAATTTTCTGGTCAAGGTCAACGCCAATATCGGCAATTCCGCCGTCACCTCCTCGGTCGCGGAAGAGGTCGAGAAAATGGTGTGGGCTGCGCGCTGGGGCGCCGACACGGTGATGGACCTCTCGACGGGCCGCAACATCCACAACATCCGCGATTGGATCATCCGCAACGCCAGCGTGCCGATTGGCACCGTTCCGATCTATCAGGCGCTGGAAAAAGTCGGCGGCGACGCGCTAAAACTCGATTGGGAGGTGTTCAAGGACACGCTGATCGAGCAGGCCGAGCAAGGCGTCGACTACTTCACGATTCACGCCGGCGTACGCCTCGCCTATGTGCCGCTGACCGCGAACCGCGTCACCGGCATCGTCTCGCGCGGCGGCTCGATCATGGCGCGCTGGTGCCTCTCCAAACATCGCGAGAGCTTCCTCTACGAGCATTTCGGCGACATCTGCGACATCATGCGCCGCTACGACGTGTCCTTTTCGCTCGGCGACGGACTGCGTCCCGGGAGCAACGCCGACGCCAACGACGCCGCGCAATTCGCCGAATTGGAGACGCTTGGGGAACTGACCAAGATCGCCTGGGAGAAGGGCTGTCAGGTGATGATCGAAGGCCCCGGCCATGTGCCGATGCACAAGATCAAGGCCAATATGGACAAGCAGCTCAAGGCCTGCGGCGAGGCGCCGTTCTATACGCTTGGGCCGCTCGTGACAGACATCGCGCCGGGCTACGACCACATTACATCCGGCATCGGCGCCGCGATGATCGGCTGGTTCGGCACGGCGATGCTTTGCTATGTCACGCCCAAGGAGCATCTGGGACTGCCGGACCGCGAGGACGTGAAGACCGGCGTCATCACCTATCGTATCGCCGCCCACGCGGCCGATCTCGCCAAGGGCCATCCGGCGGCGATCGAGCGCGACAATGCGATGAGCCGCGCGCGCTTCGATTTCCGCTGGCAGGACCAGTTCGACATCGGCCTCGACCCCGACACCGCCCGCAAATACCACGACGCGACGCTGCCCAAGGAGGCCCATAAGGTCGCGCATTTCTGCTCGATGTGCGGCCCGAAGTTCTGCTCGATGCAGATCACCAGGGATTTGCGCGAGGAGGCGGCGGCGATCAACGCGCGAGAGCAGGGGATGGCTTCGAAAGCGGCCGAGTTTTTGGAGCGGGGCGCGGAGATCTATGTGGAGGCGGGGGAGTAGCCGCCGCCCCCATAAATCTCCGCGACCTTCACTTCAAACCCCGGCGGATCTAGCGTGATCGTCCCCTCGCGGAAGATGCGCGTCAGAATGTCGTCCTCACCGCGGCGCTGGTGGTGGATGACAAGCGTCTCGTCGGGATCGATGATCAGATAATGCGCGACGCTCGGCAGGCGGAAATAATCCGCGAGCTTGCGCCCCTGATCTCTCCGCTCCGTCAAAGGCGAGCGAACCTCGACAATTATCACCGGATTTTCGACGAGCAACGCCGAAGGCGGCGCCTCCGGCCCGCAATAGACCATCGCGTCGGGCTCGTAGGCCGTCGCCTCGTCGATCCGCACGGTCGCGCCATCCGGCACGACGTGACAGGGAAGCGCCTTCGCGCGAACCGCCGTCAGCAGCGCGACATGCGTCGCGAGCTTGACCTTCCAATGCGCGGCCCGCTCCGCCGCCTGCGCGATAACCTCGCCGCGAACGAGTTCGTGCCGCCCCGGCCGGCCCTCGGCCCAGGCGAGAAACTCCTCCACGCTCATGCGCGGCGTCGGCATTCGCGGCTGCGTGCTCATGCCCGGATCATAATCTTTTCCCCGCCGGTTATCCACGGCCGCGTCGCCCTCGGACTATTCGCCCGGCTTCAGTCGATCATGGGTCGGAGCCAAAACCACCTGGGAATAGAAGGTCAGACGGCTGCTAATTTCGTTCCTTCCAATGTGAACGACTCCAGCCTCAAAAACCTTTCCGGCATTCTATCCGTGTCTTCCAGCGCTCGCAGCGCCACGGCGTCGCTCTCGTTTAGTTCGCGCCTCGTAACTTTTTTAAATCCCGCTCTTTCCATCGCCGCGCGTAGCGTCTTTTCGTCGTAAATGAATTGGTGCCCCCAATGTCGCACAAAATTGTTTATGACAAACGTAGGATCGACACACGGAGCGTATTTTATAAAGCCATCTGTCGCAAATTTTAAATATTAGTTTTGAACATCTGAGTTATCGTTTTTATATAAATCGATAAGAAATGCCAGGTTTGGTGTTGTTATTCTGATTGTGCCGCCCCCCCCCGCAAGATCCGATAACACTCTGACAGCATGGAAAAGCCTTGTGGATACGGGATGTGCTCGATCATATGCTCACTAAAAACGTAGTCGAACTGCTTATCGCCCATCGGAAAGTGCCTAGTCGCGTCGAGATGCAGAACCGTCGGCGACGAAGGGAAAAAATCCGCATTGAGCCACCCGTCTATAATTTTTTCACCACACCCAATGTGCAATTTGCGCACTTCTTCCGCGCTGACATATTTATCAATGAGTTCGCGATCAAGGCGTCCGAACTTTCGTTTGAATGTCACCAATATACGATTCGTCGTCCGCCATAACTCTCTTGCGAGATCATCTATATAAAGTCGTCTGAGAATATTCCTCACGCGATCCCGCATTTATACCTACCTCATCAGAGCCATGTCGGGGAGAACTCGCGGCTCTTAATGATTTGTGCATTTTATGTGCTGGGAATGTGTATAACTCGGTCGGGCGGCCGCGTTTCAAAAAAGTTGAATACTGGTGAAGAAGTCGCGGCCTGAAGAGGGTGTGGCGCGGTTGAAGCCGTTAACGCTTCTTCAGGCCGCGACTTGTTCAGCGGAATTCTTGAATTGCGCGTTATGACGCAACCGATGATCGATGCGCTGCGGGATCCCCTAATATATTGATATAACGCCTGAAATTTTCGGCGGAAAGTTTTGAAGGCCGCAACGCCGGCTCGGCGGCCGTGTTCTCGAAGCCGGGCTTCGGCGGCTACGCCCCTCGCCCTCGCGGAAGGCGCCCAATAGTTAAAATTTTAGTCATTAAGTAAACTGTTTGATCGGAAATTGTGCGTACATCTAAATGCATAAGAAAGAAATACGTAACTACGTACGTAGTTTCTTATGGCCGAGGCCGCGTTACGTAGGATCTCTTTAAGGAGTTCGACATGAGTTTCTCCTCGAAGTTCGCGATGGTCGTCGAGGACGACCCCTGCTTTCGCGCTATAGCGGAATTAATGCTGCAACGCATGAACTTCAAAAGCGTCGTGGCGGAGGAAGACGGGGAGCAAGCATGGGCTCACCTGAATTTCATGCGATTTGATTTCATCTTGAGCGACTGGAATATGGCGCCCATGGACGGCGTGGACTTATTGCGTTGTGTGCGGGCTAATCGCAACTTGTCGAAAATACCTTTCGTGCTCATGTCGGCGGATTTATCGTTGAATTCCTGGCGAAAAGCCATCGATGCGGGAGCCACGGACTTTCTCGTCAAACCGTTTAGCTGGGAGCAGCTGCACGAGACAGTGCGAATTGCTTTCAGCACGCCCTGCGCGGATCAGTCGAATATCATTAATTTCCGGAGCCGCAGGGACAATCCGATGTTCGGAAGATTCCGGCCTCCGCCGGATGGGACCCTCCGGGGTTGAACGCGCCGCTCGGGCATTTTGAAGCCGCGTGATTCTCGCGGCTTGCGTCGAGGTCGGTCCTATTCAACGCTTACGGCGACTACGCCCCCAACGGCCCGCCGGCCAATGGCGGCGGCCCGACGATCTTTGCGTTCAGCTATTATCCGGGGCCGGGCTACCAGGCTCCGACCGGGGTCTATCCATCGGCGGCTTGCCCTGGCTATGCGCCAATCGTGTCCTCTGGCTCGGATCCGCACATCATCCATCTTCCCGCCGCGCGGCATCGCAGGGCGCGCAAGAGTTGCAATTGACGCTTGGAGTGATGAAACGCTAGCCGGCCTGACTTCCGCCTCAAAGAAGCCACGCCGCCGCCGCCAGCAGCCACAATCCCGCCAGCGCGACGCGATATAGTTTTAACGCTCGCCGGATGTCGTCGCTGGTTGCGTCAAGGCGTCCGTCGCCGAGCGTCGCGCCGGCGATCTCATGGGCGCCATAGGCGCGCTTGCCGCCGAGCTTAAGACCGAGCGCGCCGGCCATCGCGGCCTCCGGCCAACCGGCGTTGGGCGAGGCGTGTTTATGCGCGTCGCGCAGCGTTATTCGCGCCGCCATGCGCGCCGATGCGCGAAAATGCGCGCCAGCCGCGACCGTCAAAAGCCCCGCCGCGAGACGCGAAGCCGGCAGGTTGACGAGATCGTCGATCTTCGCCGCCGCGAAGCCGAAGTCGCGATAGCGCTCGTCGCGGTGGCCGATCATGCTGTCGGCCGTGTTGATCGCCTTGTAACACAAGGCGCCGGGCAGGCCAAAAACCGCCATCCACAGCGCCGGCGCGACGATTCCGTCGGAAAAATTCTCGGCGAGACTTTCAATCGCCGCGCGGGCGACGCCGGACTCGTCGAGCTTCGTCACGTCGCGCCCGACGATTTTGGCGACCGCCGCGCGGCCCTGTTCAAGCGAATTATCCAGTGCCTGCGCGACTTTAGCGACATGCTCGTGGAGGGAGCGCTGCGCCAGCAGGGTGGAGGCGACGAAGGCCAGCGGGATCACGCCGAAGGGCAGGACCAGCAGCGCCCGCTGAAGCGCTGAACCGATGCAGGAACAGATAAATAGCAGCAGCGTCAGAGCCAGCGCGCCGCGCAATCGGCGCTGCGTCGGCGGGCCGCGATTGAGCGCTGTGTCGAGCGCGTCGATCGCGGCGCCGATCCAGATCACGGGATGGCCGATGCGCGCCAGCAGCGCCGGCGGGTAGCCGAACGCCGCCTCGATAAGAAGAGCCAGCAGCGTCAATGACATAGCGGCGCCGCCGGCGGGATCTTAACGGCCGTAGGTCGCGGTCAGCGTCGCCTTGGCCAGCGCCTTGCTGTTGACAGTGAAGCCGACGAATGCCGTTCGCGCATTCGCGGGCAGGCCGAGCGTTTCGGTGGGGAGCGCGTAAACCGTGAAAACATAATGATGTGGGCCATGTCCGGCCGGCGGGCAGGGGCCGCCCCACCCGGGTTCGCCGAAGTCGCTGTCGAGCTGTTTCGAGCCGGCGGGCAAGCCCTTGCCGTCGGGCGTGCCGGCGCCCTGCGCGAGGCCGTGCGCGGAAGCGGGAATGTCCGTCACGATCCAGTGCCAGAAGCCGGCGCCGCCGGTCGGGGCGTCGGGGTCGTGAACCAGCACGGCGAAGCTCTTGGTTCCGGCCGGCGGGTCGGTCCATTCCAGCGCAGGCGAGACGTTTTCGCCCTTGCAGCCGAAGGAATTGAAGACGAATTTTTCAGCTATCGGCCCTTGCGCCGAAATATCGGGGCTTTTCAATTCAAAGGCGTTGGCTTGAGCCGCCAAAAGAGACGCCAGCGCGAAGGGAATGAGGCCGCGTTTCATCTTGAAATCTCCTGCCTGGAAGGAAGCGTCGCGGACGAGGTTTAGCGGATTTCGCGGAGGATGTCGCCTGGGCCGAAATTAGCGCGACGCCATTTCCACACGCCATTTGTGCTCTAGATAATCAACGACGTCGCGGCGGACGTGGAAATCGGCCGGTCGCGCGAGGGAGTAATCATCATGACAGCCCATGTCATCCCTGAATGGAAAGGCTCGCTGGAATACTACGCGATAAAAATAGTGGATCTATTGTGGAGCGCCACGATTTTCTTATCGCTCGCGTTTGGAGTGCTCGTGATCGCTACATTTGTTTTCACATTCGCGATAAACCTCCATATCATAAATGCGCCTCAACAATATTGTCACTATATGGCCGCGAGCCAGGCAATGGAGAATTTCTGCCAATAGGCGGACGGAGAAACGACGAATAGGCTCGGCCCGGCGGGTGAAGGCCGCGCGCGGGGTTTGCTCGATTCTTGCCCTTTGCCAGGCGCGCTTTGCAGAAAATCTCGCCGCCGCCGCGCCACCAGCCTTCGCCGAAGGCGCGGCGGTCGCGGCACGCAAGCGCTCCATCGAGGCTTGCGTCGCGAACGCCAGGCGCTTTCGTTGTTTTATTTGGCCGGAGCCGCCCAGGTGGCCGGGGCGGCGGCGATTGGGGCCGCGGCGGCGGGTGCGGCAGAGGCGGCGCCGGCCGGGGCTGCGCCGAGCACGCCGTGGTTCAATTTGCTGTGATCCGTGCCGGTCACGTTTGCATCGAGACTGGCTTGCTGAGAAGCTGCGGCGGGAGCGGCTTGAGCGCCGGGGGGCGCCTTTCCGAGAACGCCGTGGTTCAGCTTGCTGTGATCGGTGCCGTCAACATCCGCGTCGGCTCGTCCCGGCGCCGTCCCCAAAGCCAAGAAGCTCGCGACCGCTAAACCGCTAAGAATGATCGAATGCCGTGACATGTGTCCCCCCTACGGTAATGAAGGTAACTCGGCTCACTCGGCGTCGAATGAAACCGGCTCCAAAATCGCAGCTAACCCTAACTTTGGAGAATATCAAGCGAGTTCTCGCATGGCGTCGCGCGGTCGTGGCCCAAGCAATATCCGTGCTGTTTCCCTCGGCGTCGCGGACTCGAAGGCGCGAGCGCGCCGCCGATCGAACCGCCCGCCAAAAAATTCAAACTGTTCCGCGATCCAACACCGCTTATAACAGCCCCATGAGCGATGTCGCGGCTGACAAATCCCTCGACAAGCCCTTGCGCCGGGGTTGGACGACTGGCGCCTGCGCCACGGCGGCGGCGCGGGCGGCTTTCGTCGCGCTGCATGGCGGGGCGGCGCCCGATCCGGTCGAAATCGCGCTGCCCTCCGGCCAGCGCGTCGCCTTCGCGCTGAGTCAATTCGAACTGGGCGCCGATTTCGCCCAAGCCGGCGTCGTCAAGGACGCGGGCGACGATCCCGACGTGACGCATGGCGCGACCATTCTCGCCCGGGTCTCGCGCAATTCGCCGGACGCCGGCGTAACCTTCAGGGGGGGGGAGGGCGTCGGCGTCGTGACGCGGCCCGGTCTGCCGCTCGCCGTCGGCGAACCCGCGATCAATCCGGTCCCGCGCGCGATGATGCGGGAAAACCTCGCCGAGGCGGCGCGGGAGCTTGGCGTCGAGGCTGACGCGCTGGTCGAGATTTCCATTCCCGGCGGCGAGGAGATGGCGAAGCATACGCTCAACGGACGGCTCGGCATTGTCGGCGGCCTGTCGGTGCTGGGGACGACCGGCATCGTCGTGCCCTATTCCTGTGCCGCCTGGATCGATAGCATTCATCGCGGGGTCGACGTGGCGCGCGCCTGCGCCATTGCGCATATCGCCGCGACGACTGGCTCCACGTCGGAAAGCGCGGTCCGCGCGCTCTATGATCTGCCCGAGGCGGCGCTGGTCGAAATGGGCGATTTTGTTGGCGGATTGCTCAAATATTTGCACAAGCATCCCGTGGCGAAGGTGACCGTCGGCGGCGGCTTCGCCAAGCTGACCAAGCTCGCGCAGGGCCGGCTCGATCTGCACTCCGGCCGTTCGCGCGTCGATATGGCTGACCTCGCGCGAATGGCCAACGATGCGGGCGCCGACGCGGCGCTGGCCGAAAAGATCGCCGCCGCGAATAGCGCGCTGGAGGCGCTACGACTGGCGCAGGGCGCCGGCGTCGCTCTGCCGGCGCTGGTGGCGCGGCGCGCATGGGAGACGGCGGCGCGGGCTTTGGATAACGAGGAAACGGAATTGGAAATACTGGTGTTCGACCGCGACGGCGCGCTGCTGGCGCGCGGCGATTCTCGCAAGGCGGCGCGATGAGCGAAAACCCGTATCTGACGCTGGTGCTCGGCGGCGCCCGCTCTGGCAAGAGCGCCCATGCCGAGGGGTTGATCGAGAAATACCCGGCGCCCTGGAGCTATATCGCCACGGCGCAGGCTTTCGACCAGGAAATGAGCGCGCGAATCGCGGCGCATCGCGAAAGGCGCGGGGACGGGTGGGTTACAATCGAGGCGGCGCTGGAACTGGCGCGCGCGGTCTCGGAGGCGCCGGCCGACCGAGCCATGCTCGTGGATTGTCTGACGCTATGGCTGTCGAACCGGCTCTTGGCGCGCGCCGATCTGTCCGCCGAGCGCGTGGAGCTTGTCGCCGCGCTGTGCCGCCGCGCGGGGCCGACCGTCGTCGTATCCTCCGAGGTCGGCCTCTCCATCGTGCCCGAAAACGCGCTCGCCCGCGGTTTCCGCGACGCGGCGGGGGAACTGCATCAGGCGGTCGCGCGAATTTCCGGCCGGGTCGTGCTCACGGTCGCGGGCTATCCGCTGACCGTGAAGGACGTAACGCTGCGCTGAGATTTTTTCGGTTTCTTGTCGGCGGTGACGCCGCGCCGGGCTATAAAAAATGGGCGGGAACGGCTCTTTTCCAGAGCCGTTCCCGCCCATCGCCGATTCGCGTCCGGCCTATGTCTAAAGGTCCGCTGGCGCGATGGGGCGCACCGCCGAGCGTCAGTTGGCGCAGGTCACACCGCGCTTGACCTGGACGTGGCCGCTGGCGTCCGTGGTTTTCGTCACGACGAGCGTGCAGTCTTCGTCCTCCGCGTCGAAGGCGCGGCCAACTCTTATGGCTGGTCCACGCCCCAGTGGCCGTATTCCTGTCGCGGATTCGCCCATGTCGTGGCCGGCTGCCGCCACGGGACTGGCGGATGACGTGGGGATTGTTTCTCTTCCGATCGACGCCGAAGGCGTGGCCGCGACGGCGGCGCAAAGGCCGGCGGCCGCGGTTACGGCGAGGACAATCCGCGACGTGCGGTTGGCGAATGGGTTATCTCGCGAAACGACCATGTGAGCCCCTCTCGGAAGGGTGTTCGGGATTTGCCCGACGATGGCCGCCTAGCCGCCTAGCTTCGGGTTCCTCTTATTGGGAGAGAAACGCGAGCGCGGCGCGATTGGTTGCGTCCTTCATAAAAAATTTATCCGAATCGGCTTGGCGAAAAAGGCTTGGCGGAAAATTAGCGCTTCAGCAGCGTGATCAGGCTCGACGTGTCCCAGCGCCGGCCGCCGAGCTTCTCGACGCCGGCGTAAAACTGGTCGACCAGCGCCGCGACCGGCAGTTGCGCGCCGTTGCGGCGGGCTTCTTCGAGACAGATGGCGAGATCCTTGCGCATCCATTCCACCGCGAAGCCATGGTCGAACTCGCCAGCGAGCATGGTCGCGGTCCGGTTCTCCATCTGCCAGGACTGCGCCGCGCCATTCTTGAGAAGGTCGATGACGGCTCCCGCGTCGAGCCCGGCCTCCACCGCGAAGTGCAGCGCCTCCGACAAGCTCTGAATGAGGCCGGCGATGGCGATCTGATTGACCATCTTGGTCAATTGCCCGGCGCCGCTCGGTCCCATCAGCCGGCAGGCGCGGGCGTAAACCGCGATGACGGGCTCCACTCGAGCGAAATCGTCCTCCGCGCCGCCGCACATCACCGTGAGCGCGCCCTTTTCGGCGCCCGCCTGGCCGCCAGACACCGGCGCGTCGATGAAGCCCAGGCCAGACTGCCGCGCCAGCGCGAAAAGTTCGCGGGCGATCTTCACGGAGGCGGTGGTGTGGTCGACGAATATCGCGCCGGGCTTCATGCCGTTCAGCGCGCCGGTCTCGCCCAGCGTCACGGCGCGCAGATCGTCGTCATTGCCGACGCAGGCGAACACGACATCGGCGCCCTCGGCCGCCGCGCGCGGCGTCGGCGCGGAGCGGGCGGAAAACTCCCTTGCGAAGCGCTCGGCCTTGGCGGCGGTGCGGTTATAGACCGTGACCGCATGGCCCGCGCGCGCGAGATGCCCGGCGACGGGATAACCCATCACCCCAAGGCCAATGAATGCGACGGTTCGTCCCGTGGTCATGCGCCTCAACCGCCGGTGGTGCTCATGTGGCGGACGATAGGCTGCGTCCCGGCGGGGCGGTCGATGATGAAGTCGTGACCCTTGGGCTTGCGGGCGATCGCGCCCTCGATCGCGGCGTGCAGCAAGGCGTCGCTCAGGCTCTCGCGCAGCGGCGCGCGCAAATCGGCGGCGTCCTCCTGGCCAAGGCACATGTATAGCGTCCCCGTGCAGGTCACGCGCACGCGATTGCAACTCTCGCAAAAATTGTGAGTCATGGGAGTGATGAAGCCGACACGGCCGCCGGTCTCCTTCGCCCGCATATAGCGCGCCGGGCCGCCGCTGCGGTAGTCGATGTCCTCCAGCGTGAAGCGCTCGGCGAGGCGCGCGCGCACCTCGGTCAAGGGCAGATATTGATCGACGCGGCTTTGGCCCTCGAGTTCGCCGAGCGGCATCACCTCGATGAAGGTCATGTCCATGCCGCGGTCATGGGCGAAGCGCGTCAATTCGATCACTTCGTCTTCGTTGACGCCGCGCAGCGCCACCGCGTTGAGCTTGACCTTGAGACCGGCCTCGCGCGCCGCCTCGATTCCCCTCAAGACGCGAGCGAGATCGCCGGTGCGGGTCACCGCCCGGAACTTGTCGGGATTCAGCGTGTCGAGCGAGACATTCACGCGCCGCACGCCCCAGTCGGCAAGCTCTTGCGCGAACTCCGCCAGACGCGAGCCATTGGTCGTGAGCGTCAGCTCGTCCAGCGCGCCGAGGACCAGATGTCGCGACAGGGATCGAAACAGGGTCATCACGCCATGGCGCACCAGCGGCTCGCCGCCGGTGATGCGCAGCTTTCTGGTTCCGCGGGCGATAAAGGCGGAGCACAGGCGGTCGAGCTCCTCGAGCGTGAGCAAATCCCTGCGCGGCAAAAATTGCATGTGTTCGGACATGCAATAGACGCAGCGCAAATCGCAGCGGTCGGTCACCGACACGCGCAGATAGGAGATGGCGCGGCCGAAGGGGTCGACGAGCGGCGTCGCCTGGGCGGGAGAGAGAGCGGTCTGCGGACGAAAGTTCATGGCGGCCAGATAACACTCTCGGGGAAGCGGCGCTATCCCCGATATTAGAAGTCATATAATTCCCGCTGGGGCGCGTGGCGAGTCTCGCGGCGCGGTGGTTAACGAACGAGGAGAAAGCAATGGCCGACAATGAAGCGTGGCCCAGTGAAATTCGTCTGGAAAAGGGCGGCGAGGCGCTTCGCGTGAGTTTCGAGGACGGCGCGGGTTTCACCTTGGGCGCCGAATATTTGCGCGTTCGCAGCCCGAGCGCCGAGGTGCAGGGCCATTCCGCCGAACAGCGCAAGACCATCGGCGGCAAGCGCAACGTGAAGATTCTCGATGTGGCGCCGGTCGGCAATTACGCGGTGCGGCTCCAGTTCGACGACATGCACGACACCGGAATTTACACGTGGCGCTATTTGCGCGAACTCGGCGCGACCGCGACGGAGAATTTCGACGCCTATCTACGGGAACTGGCGGACAAGGGACTCGACCGCGACCGGCCGGGCGAAAAATAAAACGGCCGGCGGACCGGCCGTTATCGAAGGCGCTTTGGGCGCGCGCGCTCAGCGCTCGACGACGACGCGCGTGCCGACTTTCACGCGACCATAGAGGTCGACGACATCGTCGTTGGTCATGCGGATGCAGCCGGAGGACACCGCCTGGCCGATCGACTCCGGCTCGTTGGAGCCGTGAATCCGATAGAGCGTGCCGGAGAGATACATGGCGCGCGCGCCGAGCGGGTTGTTGATGCCGCCCTCCATGTGGCGCGGCAAATCGGGACGGCGCCTGAGCATTTGCGATGGCGGCGTCCAGTCCGGCCATTCGCGCTTCGAGGCGATGTAGCGCGAGCCCGACCATTCGAAACCCGGGCGGCCGACGCCGACGCCGTAGCGTATGGCCTGCCCATTGCCGAGCACGTAGTAGAGCCGCCGCTCGTTGGTCGAGATGATGATGGTGCCGGGCGCGAAGCGGCCTTGGTACGGCACCACCTCGCGCGGAATGGCGCTGGCCCGCGGGCGCCCTTCGGCGGTGGGAGACGGCGTGGGATCGAACAGGCTGGAGAAAAGTCCGCCGTCTCGCGCGACGGCCACCGGGGAGAAAAGGCAGGCGGCGCTAACCGCGCCAATCAAGACCAATACTAACCGCCGCATATGTTTCCTCGTTCGATTCGGGCAATGAGATCAAGGCGCGGAGCAGCCCCTTAATCTCGCGCAAGGAGAACGTTTGTCTACCAGGCGGAGGCCGCGCGCAAGTCCGCCGGCGGCGCGGCGTGTGGAAAAGCGGATTTGACTCGCCGCTGTTGCAATAATGCAACAGCCGCGACGGTCAAAATCGTGCGCGCCTCGTGGAACGAAACTCGCGAGAGCACGGAGATGAAGTCTTACTTCGCGGCGCCGCGGCGGCGGCGTTGTTGCCCAAGCCCCATCTGCTTGGCGAGATTGGAGCGCGCCTTGGCGTAGTTCGGCGCGACCATCGGATAATCCGCCGACAAGCCCCATTTCTCGCGGTAGTCTACCGGCGAGAGACCATATTGCGTGCGCAGATGGCGCTTCAGGGATTTGAATTTCTTTCCGTCTTCGAGGCAAATAATGAAATCGGGCGCGACGGACTTTTTCACCGGGACCGCGGGCTTGAGCGCCTCGACCGGCGCCGCGGCGGCGACGCCGCCCGCGCCCACGCGCGTCAAAGCGCCATAAACTTCATTTATCAAGCTGGGAAGGTCGCCGGCGGGCACCGAATTGTTGCTGACATAGGCGGACACTATTTCGGCCGCGAGTTCGATATTGTTATCTTGTGTCATTGCGTCGCTCATCGCTTTCTCTTATCTTTAATAGGTCGAAAAGACCCGTTGCCGCGTCTCTTCCGTCGCGAGGCCGCCAAACTTACAAGCCCAGCACAAGACGCCGACCGCCGATTCGGTTCCTAACTCGATAAAATTTACATCCGTCTTTAGCATTGCACAACTAATAAAAGCTTAATTTTCGTTGATTCGTCCAAATATTATTGGAACGATCGTGTCTTCATGGGTAGAGGAAGCTCTATCCTAAAAGGGCGGATTGCTAGGTCGCTGAATCACCTCGTAGGATTGACCCGGCGCAAAGCGTAGCGCAGGTCTTGATCGTCGTTATCTCGAGGCGCGCGCCGCCAAATGCGTCGAGGAGCGCTTCGAGAGCGCAAGATTAAGGACATTCGCCGCCCTCTCGAAACACCAAATGCGCCGTTGACTTCACCAAACGCGCCGGTTCCATTTCGGTCGAGTGTTCCCGTGTTGTTCGGAAACGCAAAACGGTCCGGAGTTTCATTAAATCGTGGCGCCAAAGCAAAGCCGCCTTGCATCGAGCCTTGAAAAGCCGCGACCTTCCGTCCTCGTTGGCGCGGCGGGATGAAGCGCGTCGACGACCATGAAAGCGGCGACGCGTTTTACTTGCATGGGATGAAAAATGATCGCCGATGGGGAATAGGCGGAGGCTTTCGCGGAACTCGCTCAAAGCGTTTTGAATTCGCGCGCTCTCTTATCGCTCGGAGGATTGCGTCCGAGCGGAGGCGCGCCTGGCTCGTCTTCGCCCGCGAAACGGATTAAACGGCAATCGCCCCAAGAAAAAAACCCCCGCGCCGCCGACGCGGGGATTTTCAAATTCGAGCGCGCCCGCGCTCAAATTTCTTCGTCGGTCTCGATGTCGCCGTCGATCAGGGCCGCCACGTCGTCGTCCTCGCCTTCCTCCTGTTCGAGGAAGGTGTCGTCGTCCGCTTCGACGGCGTCGATCTCGACGTCATCGTCGATTTCGATCGCATCGGCCTTGTTCTCGCTCGCCTCGACCTCGGTGAGGGACACGACCTCCGCCTCGTCCTTCTCGACCTCGGCCTCTTCGTCGGCGGGTCGCGCCGCCGCGCGCGCCAGCGGCGCGACATGGAACACCGCGCCGCATTTGGGGCAGAGAATCGGATCCTTATTCAAGTCGTAAAATTTCGTCGCGCAGGACTGACATTGGCGCTTGGCGCCGAGTTCGGGTTTGGCCACGGTCCTTAAATCCTTGAGATGAAGCAGCGTGGGAACGCCCGCCTGGGAAAGAAGTTCATCGGGCGCTCCGGTTAGTTTGCTCGCTCGCCGCTGTCAAATGGGAAATTGCGGCGAGCAAGGCTTTCGTCGCGCCGCCGCCTCTATGCGGCGCGAGTTTCGCCCTTTATAAGGTGATGAGCGGCTTACGCGGCGCGACTTTAGGCGGCGCCGCTCGAAACATCGGCGGGGCCTATTGCCAATCGCGGCGATGCTTGGCATATCGGGACGCGCGCGGGTGTAGCTCAATGGTAGAGCAGCAGCCTTCCAAGCTGAATACGAGGGTTCGATTCCCTTCACCCGCTCCAGCTTTCCCAAGGACGCCGATTTTTCCAACCTCGCTCTCCCTCACCGGCGACGAACTTGAACCAGAGCGCGACCACGACGCCATCCCATGAGCGCGCGCGAAAGCCCTTGCTGCGCGTTGTCGGGGTCAAAAAGAATTATGCGACGCCGCAGGGCGTGCTGGAGATTCTTAGGGGCGTCGACTTTTCGCTGGAGGCTGGCGCCAGTCTGGCCCTGATGGGAGAGTCGGGCAGCGGCAAAAGCACGCTGCTGCACCTCGTCGGCGCGCTCGATCAGGCGGACGCCGGCGATATATTTTTGGACGACATGTCGCTGGCCACGCTTGGCGAGGCGGCCCGCGCGGCGCTGCGGCGCGAGACGCTGGGGATCGTGTTCCAGCAGTTCAATCTGATTCCGAGCCTGACGGTCGCCGACAATCTGGCGTTTCAGGCGCGCATCGCCGGCCGTTGCGATCCGGACTGGCAGGGCGAGTTGACCCGGCGCCTTGGGCTTGCCGAACTCGTCGCCCGCTATCCCGAACAGCTCTCGGGCGGCCAACAGCAGCGCGTCGCCGTCGGGCGGGCGCTGGCGTCGCGGCCGCGCCTGCTGCTCGCCGATGAGCCCACCGGCAATCTGGACGAGGCGACCGGCGAGGCCGTGCTGACCCTGGCGCTGGAACTCGTCGCCACGACCGGTTGCGCCTTTCTGATGGCGACGCATAGCGCGAGGCTGGCCGCGAGGATTGGACGGCGGGCGCTGCTGAGCGGAGGCGGATTGACGTTATTGTGAGACAGACGCTGTGGACGCTCGCGACGCTGCTCTCGCATTGGCGGCGTCATCCGGCCAATCTGGCCACGCTCCTGGTGGGGCTCGCCATCGCGACAGCGCTGTGGAGCGGCGTGCAGGCGCTCAACGATCACGCGCGCAAAAGCTATGCGAGCGCGGCCGCGGCGGTCAGCGGCGCCGATGCGCGCGCCCTTGTCTCGACGCGTGGCGGCCTATTCGCGCAAGACCTCTATATCAAGCTGCGCCTCGCCGGCTGGAAGGTTTCGCCGGTGCTGGAGGGAACGGTCCGCGTCGGCGACAAGTCCCTGCGACTCATCGGCGTCGAGCCGCTGACGCTGCCGCGTGGCGCGCGGCTCGTCAGTCTTCGCGAGGGGGAGGGGATCGCGGATTTTCTTAAATCCCCGGGACTGGGTTTCGCGGCGCCGGAAACGCTCGCGCAATTGAGCGAGGGGGCGAAGACCGAGCGGGGGCTTTCGCTGCCGCCGCCGCGCGCGTTGGACGCCGCGCCGCCTGGAGCGCTGATCGTCGACATCGGCGTCGCGCAAAGGCTGCTGGATCGCCCGGAGCGCCTGTCGCGGCTGATGCTGGAGGCGAAAGGCGCTCAGCCTCTCGCCAGCGTTGTCGGCGACGCGCTGCGGCTGGTCGAGCCGGATGAGGACTCCGATCTCGAACGATTGACGGGCAGTTTTCACCTCAACCTCACCGCCTTTGGGCTGCTCTCCTTTCTCGTCGGGCTGTTTATCGTCCACGCCTCGTTTGGCCTCGCCTTCGAGCAGCGGCTGCCGACGATCCGCACGCTGCGGGCGGTCGGCGTCTCGTCGCGCGCGCTGATCGCGGCGATGGCCTTTGAACTTTTCGCGCTGGCGTTGTTCGCGGGCGGGGCCGGCGTGGCGCTCGGATATGTGATCGCGCGGGCTCTGCTGCCCAATGTCGCCGCGAGTCTCGACAGTCTCTACGGGGCGCAACTGCCCGAGCGATTGACGCTGGACGCGGGCTGGGCGTTGTCCGGCCTCGGAATGGCGCTGCTTGGCGCTGCGAGCGCGGCGGCCGGCGGGTTGATCAGGACGTTTCGCTTGCCTGTGCTCTCCGTCGCGCGGCCACAGGCCTGGCGCGAGGCGCATCGGCGCTATTTGCGGCGACAGGCGCTGGTCGCGGGGCTCGCCTTCGCGGTGGCCGTCGGCGCGCTGCTTTGGGGCGGCGGCCTTGTCGGCGGCTTCGCTCTGATCGCCGGCGGATTGCTCGGCGCCGCCTTGGGGCTGCCGGTAGCGTTGGCCGGCGCTCTCGCGCTTGGCGAGCGCCTCGCCAAAGGCCCGGTGACGCGCTGGTTTTGGGCGGACAGCCGCCAGCAGCTTCCCGGCCTGTCGCTCGCCTTGATGGCGCTGCTGCTGGCGCTGTCGACCAATATTGGCGTCGGCGCGATGGTCGAGGGCTTTCGCGTGACCTTCACGCGCTGGCTGGACGACCGGCTGATCGCCGAGGTCTATTTCGAGGCGAGCGACGACGATGCTGGCCAGCGCATCGAGGCGTGGGCGGCGAAGCGGCCGGAAGTGGAGGCGATCCTGCCGGTGTTTCGAACCAAGACGCAAATCGCGAATTGGCCGGTGGAAGTCGGGTCGCTTAGAGCCCACGAAACCTATGCCGAGCATTTTCCGCTGCTGGAGCACGACGCGAACGTGTGGGCGCGCTTGGCGCGGGGCGACGCGGTGCTCGTGAGCGAGCAATTGGCGCGGCGCCTGAAGCTCAATGTTGGCGGGATGCTCGACATACCGACCGAAGGCGAAAACTGGTCCGCTGCGATTGTTGGAATCTATCCCGATTACGGCAATCCCAACGGACAGTTGCGCGTCGATATCGACGCGTTCGAGCGCCACTGGCCGCGGGCGCCGCGCGTTAATTTTTCTCTGCGCGTCGCGCCCGCCAATGTCACGGGATTGATCCGCGATCTGCGGGCGGAGATGGGCCCGCGGCTTGTCCGCCTTGTCGATCAGGCCTTCGTCAAAAACCTGTCGCTCAAAATTTTCGAGCGCACTTTCGCGGTGACGGCGGCGCTGAACACGCTGACGCTAATTGTTTCGGCGATCGCCTTGCTGGCGAGTCTGCTGACGCTGAGCGCTCTGCGTCTCGCGCAACTCGCGCCGGCTTGGGCGATGGGCGTGACGCGCAAGCGCCTCGCGGCGCTGGAGTTGTCGCGCATCATTCTGTTCGCCGCGGCGACGGCGTTGTTCGCGGTGCCGCTCGGGCTGTTCATGGCCTGGTGCCTCGTCGCCGTCGTCAATGTCGAGGCTTTCGGCTGGCGCCTGCCGTTTCATCTTTTCCCCGGCCAATGGGCGCGGGTCTTCGCCATCGCGCTGCTGACGGCTTTTCTCGCGGCGCTCGCGCCGGTGCTGCGGCTCGCGCGCGCCGCGCCGGCGGATTTGCTCAAGGTGTTCGCCAATGAGAGCTAGCGTGCTTCTGGCGGCTCTTCTCGCGTGCTGCGCTCCGGCGCGACTTTGCGCGGACAGTTTCGCCGGGCTTGGGCAAGAGTCTCCCGGCTTCGCGACCGTGACGCCCGACGCGGCGTTGGCGTTTCCGCGCGACTTTGGCGCGCATCCGGGCTTTCGCACGGAATGGTGGTATCTGACCGCCAATCTGCGCGACGCCTCGGGCGCGTCGTACGGCGCGCAATGGACGCTGTTCCGCTCGGCCCTCGCGCCCGGCCCGGAACTGGCGGGCTGGGCCGATCCGGTCGTCTTCATGGGCCACGCCGCCGTGACGACCGCGAGCGAACATCTCTTCGCCGAGACTCTTGCACGCGGCGGCGTGGGGCAGGCGGGCGTGGTCGCGACGCCCTTTCGCGCCTTCATCGACGACTGGTCGCTGGAGGCGCGCGACAATGGGGCGGACGCCGGGATTTCACGTCTCTTCGTCTCCGCCTCAGGCGCGCAATTTCGCTATCAACTGACGCTAAGCGCCGACATGCCGCCGGTTCTCGAGGGCGACAAAGGATACAGCCGCAAGTCGGAGGACGGGCGGGCGTCCTATTATTTCAGCCAGCCCTTTTACACGGTCGAGGGCGAACTCATTTTGCGCGGCGCGCCGATAAAGGTTTCCGGCCGCGCCTGGATGGATCGCGAATGGAGCAGTCAGCCGCTCTCGCCCGATCAAAAGGGCTGGGATTGGTTCTCGCTGCATCTGTCTTCCGGCGAAAAGCTGATGCTGTTTCGCTTGCGCGGCGTGTCGGGCCGCGATTTCATCGGCGGAAATTGGATCGACGCCGATGGCGCGACGCGGCAATTGGCGCCGGAGGATGTTTCGATCGAGCCGCTGGCTACGACGACGCTCGCGTCAACAACGCTGCCGACAAGATGGCGCGTCACCGTCAAGAGCCGCGCGTTGAACATCGAGACGATCCCGCTCAATCCCGCGAGCTGGATGGGAACGCGCTTTGCCTATTGGGAAGGGCCGATCCGTTTCACGGGGACGCACGGCGGCGAGGGCTATCTCGAAATGACCGGATATTGAGTTTCAGGCATGGCTCGTCAGCGTCATCAATATGTCGGCGTACCAGGCGCAGTTCAGTCCGAGCGCCTCGTCGAGATCGACATTGCGTGCGTTGACATCGAGCCGCGACGAATGCACTCCGAGCAGCCGCCAGGGCAAAGGGCTATGGGCCGACTCGTCGGCCTGTAGCCGCATCACGACAGGCGCGCCGCTGGCGCCGCGATGCGTGCGCGCGTCGGTCAGGAAATAGCCCTGACCCCCGAATCGCAGCCCGAAGGACGAGGCGATCACCGCCCCGCGCGCCACCGGCAAATGGTGCAGCGTGTCGTGGAAGCCGAGTGGAAAGCCGACCACCAGCACCTGCGCGCCGACCTCGACGCCGCCGCCCGGCGGCTCGATGTTTTCCGGCGCGAAGGCGCGAAAAGACGCTGTTTTGGGCAGGGCGCGCCGGTCGATCTCGATGGCGGCCACGTCGGGCGCGCCGGCCCGGTCCAGCCCCTGCCGCCACAAGGGCGCGCCGTCGCGATATAGCGGGATCGAGAAGCCGGTGGATTTCGCCATATTTTCTGGGTCAATATGCAGTTCAATGGCGATCCGGTCGGGGAAATGCCCCGTTGGCTCGTTGATCAGCACATGCCTGCTCGTCACCAGAAACAGGCGCGCGCCCCGCTCGAAGAAAAAGCCGCTCGCGTTGGTAAGCGGCGACAGTCCGATAAAGGTGTCGATACGCGTCGAGGTGAGCAGAATGGATTCTAGCATCGGCGCCCCTCCTTGGCCGCGGCGCGGGCGCGGCTACTGGCCCCAGCCTATAGGAGTTCGCGCGAAGGCCAAAGGAGCCCGGCGTTGAGTTTCACGCGGCCAAGCCTCGGCGAGGCCCGGCGCGTTTTGCGCGAAAAATTTGGCTTTTCCGAGTTTCTGCCCGGGCAGGCCGAGGCGCTGGAGGCCGTGCTGGCCGGGCGCGACGTGCTGGCGGTGATGCCCACGGGCTCGGGAAAATCGCTGCTCTATCAATTGCCGGCGATGCTGCGGATCGGCCTCGTGGTGGTGGTCTCGCCGCTGATCGCGCTGATGCGCGATCAATTGCGCGCGCTCGAAGCGTTGGGGCTGCCCGCCGCGGCGCTGCACTCGGGCGAGGACGATTTCGAGATCGCGAACGCCTATGAGGGCGTCGCCTCCGGCCGCGTGAAACTGCTTTACGTGGCGCCGCAAGGGCTGGCGCGGGAAGGAACGCTCGACCTCCTGCGCAAGACGCGCGTGGCGTTGCTCGCGGTCGACGAGGCCCATTGCATATCCTATTGGGGTCATGATTTTCGGCCCGAATATGCCCGGCTCGGCGAGCTGGCGCGGAGCCTTGGGAGCCCGCCTATATTGGCCGTGACCGCCAGCGCCGGCCCGCATACGCGAGACGACATCGCGGCGCTTTTGTTCCCGCATCCACCGCAAGTGTTTTTGCGTTCCTTCGCCCGCGAGAACCTCGCGCTGGCCTTTCGCGAGCGTCGCGACGGCTTGCGTCAACTCGCCGATTTCGTGGAACGCCACGCCGGATCGAGCGGAATCGTTTATTGCAACTCTCGCCGCAAGGTGGATGTGCTCGCGCGCGATCTTCGCGGCTTCGGTTTCGACGCGCTGCCCTATCACGCGGGGCAGGGCGGCGAGGAGCGCTCGGCGCATCAGGACGCGTTTTTCGCGCGCGAGGGCGTCGTCATGGTGGCGACCATCGCCTTCGGCATGGGCGTCGACAAGCCGAACGTGCGCTTCGTCGCCCATGCCGATCCGCCCGATTCGGTCGAGGGCTATTATCAGGAGATCGGCCGCGCCGGCCGCGACGGGCTTCCGGCGAACACATTGCTGCTGTTCGACCGGCGAGAGTTGGCGCGACGCTGGAGGCCGCCCGCCGCGCTTGCCAATGATCCGGTCGCCCTGGCTGAATCCCTGCGCCGGCGGGCGATGGCGCGGCTTTGCGTCGCGCCGCGCTGCCGCGTGCAAGCGCTGCTCGCGGAATTCGGCGAGGAAAGCGCCCCCTGCGGCGCCTGCGACCATTGCCGCGGAATCTTCGCGGCGACGCGCCGCGCCAAGGCTTTGGTGACAGGCTTGCAAGCCGCCGCGCTGAGCTGGACCGCGGGGCTGCGGGATGACGCCGGCGCGTTGGAAGATCTTAAACCGGAGGAGGCGACTTCCAGCGCGCCGGATGAGTGGGCGCCACCGTCGCCCGGGACGCGCGCACCCGCGTTGAGCGTGGCTCGGGAGCGTCTGCTGCGCGAACTCTTCGCGGCGCGGCTGACGCGGGCGCGGGCGCGCGGACTGGCGCTGCGGCGGATCGTTAGCGACGATGCGCTGATGCGGCTCGCTCGCGGCGATTCAGTTGGGGCGGCGCTGGAGGGGGTCGATCCGCGCGACGCGGGAGTTTTCCTGGCGGTTTTGGCGCGGTCGCGGCAAGCTTAGCGGCTATTTAGCCCGGTTGAGTCCGAAAGTGGGGGGGATTAGTTAACTACCGGTCCACGAAATCGGCGGCGTGCGGGAGGCACCATCATGGCGGAAGTCACTTCTTCAATCGTTGAGATAGACCTTTCACCGTTCAGTGTTTCGCACCGCTTCTCGATTCCTTCGCTGCTGGTCGTTCCGATCATATTCGGCTGGGTCTTCGTCGTCGTCCTGCTTTTGCTTGTGAGCGTCCCGCTCGCCATCGCTCTCGGCGTGGCGACCCTCGCGGGGATTATCATAAACTTCATCATCACGGCGCGGCGTCGATTGACGGTTTCAACGACCGGCCGAAAGACCGATTTCATCCTGGCCGAACAGTTGGACCAGCGACCTCCAGGATTCGACCGCACGTTCGGTGAAATTATTCAGACAGTGGATACGTTCCGGCCAGGCGCCGAAACCGACGCCGCGCCGCGCCGCGCCGCTGGGATGTCGAAGCGGACTCATGCCGCCATTTACATCGCGTTCGGCGTCCTCATCGTCTTGATCGGGCTGCCGCTGATCTTTGCGCTCAGGCTGGGCGGCGCGCTGCTCGGCCCGGCGGTCATGCTGGTGGTCGCCGCGATGTATGCGATGTTCACGCGGGCGCGGCGCGTGTTGCAGCCGAGCGCCGCTGAGGCGCGGCAGGGCGATCCGAGGCCGCCGATCCTATTTCTCCGCTCGTTCCTGGACGACAGGTACAAGTTGAAGGAACGCGTGCGTGTCGCCGGCGTGCCGATCAATCAGCTGCTCCGGATGGAAGAGGCGTTGGCGGTGCGCTTTCACGACTTCGGGCCGTTCTTGGCGGTCGGAGAACCGGGCGAGGGACTGCCGCAATTGGGCGCGGCGCGCGCCTATTTGTCGGACGATCAATGGCAGGCCGCGGTGCTGAACTGGATCAGGGAATCGCGGTTGATCGCGATGCTGTGCGGCCCGACCCATTGGATCCACTGGGAAATGCAGAACATCATCCGATTCAACAGGCTCGGCCAGGTGCTGCTGCTGCTGCCGCCCGGCCGCAAGCTCGGCTCGGCGCTGGCGCGTCGGCGGCAGGAGCGATGGGACAATATCGTTCGCTCGCTCGAACAGACTCCGTACGTGTCGTCGCTGCGGCACCTTCAGATCGATCATATCCTGCTGGTCCAGTTCCGGCCCGACGGGCGCTTGCGCGTGTTCCGCAGCGCCAGCGACCTCGTTCAGGATTACGAACTCGCCCTGACGCTTGCGATCTATACGGCGTTGACGGAGCCTGGCGCCGTCGAGACGCCGCCGGTCGGCGAACCGGTCGCGCCGCCGATCCTGTCGCAGCGCGATGCGGGCGGCGCGTCTCGGGTGGTCGCACCGCCGCGGGACAATTGGCTGTTCGTCAAGGTCGCGCTGTCGGGGCTGGTCGGCGGCGTCGTCGCGAGCGGCGTGACGGCGACGCCGGGAATCCATCGCTGGCTGATAACGCCGATCCGGAGCGTGCTTTTCGCCGCCGCGGTCACGGCGGGCGCGGCGATCTTCCACAACAAGGGCGGACGGTTTCTCGGATGGCTGTTCGGCTGCATCGCGGTGGCGCATTTCACGGCGTCGACCGCGGGATTCTTCCTTTCCGCATCGCTTCCGCGCGACGCTATGAAAATTGATTTTGTCCGAACCGGCTTTGTCATCACCTGGCTGCTAATTCCAATCTGCGTATTTGGCGCCCTCGCGCTGCGCTTCAGGAGTTTCCGTCACGGCCGCGTGTGGTTCGCGGCACTGATGGCGGGACTTCTGATCGGCGTGCTGGCGCCGCTCGGGTATTCGCCCCGCGATGGCCAGTTGGTCGCCGCGCTACGGTTCTCGCTGGCGCCGTGGACACTGCTCGCCGCTTGCATCGGATACGGCTTGTCGTTACGCGACGATTCTTGGTAGGAACGCTCGCGCGCGACGCGCGCTAGATTTTCACGGCTAGTCTATGCCAATTCGCGCCGCTCCCGGCGCCGCTCTTGCTGGACCCCACCGTGATGAAATCCGACGCTCCCCTCGAAAAAGCCGAACTGTTCCGCGTCATGGCGGGCCTGTGCCTCGCCATGCTGCTGTCGGCGCTGGACCAGACCATCGTCGTCACCGCTCTGCCGACGATTGGGCTCGAGCTCGGCGATCTGAAGGCGTCGCCCTGGATCGTCACCGCCTATCTCGTCGCGGCGACCATCGTCACGCCGCTCTACGGCAAGCTCGCCGACATCCATGGCGGGCGGATAATGCTGATGGTCGGCATCGCCATCTTTATCGTCGGTTCCGCCGCCTGCGCGCTCGCGCCCAACATGATTCTGCTGACCGGCGCCCGCGCGCTGCAGGGGATGGGCGGCGGCGGGCTGATCTCGCTGGCGCAGACGATCATCGCCGATCTCGTCAGCCCTCGCGAACGGGGGCGCTACCAGACCTATTTCGCCGCGGTCTTCGTCACCTCCAGCGTCGCCGGCCCACTGCTCGGCGGACTGTTCGCGCATTATCTGCATTGGTCGCTGATTTTCTGGATAAATCTGCCGCTCGGGCTGCTCGCCTTCTTCTTCGCCAACACCGCGCTGAAGCGTCTGCCGAGCCGGCGTCATCAGCATAAGTTGGATTATCTCGGCGCGGGCCTGCTGGCGCTCGCCTCCGGCCTTTTGGCGCTGGCGCTCAGCCAGCGGGGCGCGCCGATTGCGTCGATCCTCGGCCCGCTGGCGCTCTCGTTGCTATTTTGGGCGTTGTTCGCCTGGCGGCTGCGGAGCGCGGAGGAGCCGTTCATTCCGCTCAGCGTCCTGAGCGACGCGGTGGCGCGCAACGCGGCGCTCTCCGGCGCCTTCGGGCTTGGCGCCTTTGTCGGCCTTTCCGTGGTCATGCCGGTCTATTTCGAGGGACGCCTGGGGCTCTCGGCCGACGGCTCCGGCCTGGCCTTGATCCCGATGATGGTGGGCACGGTGGTGGGCGCCACGCTGTCGGGGCGGTCGATGGGGCATCTTGCCCATTACAAGACGCCCGCGATGATCGGGCTCGTCGTCGCCGGCGCGGCGGCGTTGATTCTGGCGTGGCGCCTCGTCGACCTTTCGCTGTGGTCGCTCATCGCGCTGTTGACGCTCGCGAGTTTTGGAGTCGGCACGATGCTGCCGATCAGCACGGTCTGCGTACAGAACTCGGTCGAGATTCGCAATCTCGGCTCCGCCACGGCGGTCATGCAATTTGTCCGGCAAATCGGCTGCGCGCTGATCGTCGCGCTGCTCGGCGCGCTGGTGATGGGCGATGGCGCGAGTATAGACGCGGCTCGGAACACCGGCGGCGCGACTTTAGGCGGCGCCGCGGCGGCGCTCGACGGGCTCGGGGCGTCTTTCCACCTGGTGTTTATCGTAATCGCGATATGTCTGGGCGCTTCGCTGCTGTTCCTCGTCCGCATGGAGGAGAAGCCGCTGCGAGAGACGCCGGCGGCGCCAAGGCCGGCGCGGCCCTGACAACGAGACCGCGGAAGTGACATGCGCGCTCAGCCGAGACGGGCGACCAGAATCCAGGCGGCGGAAAAAACCAGCGTCACGACGAGCAGAGCCGTGAAAACCATCGCGATCGCCGGAGCGGAATGTCGGTCTAATTTCATGACGCCCTCCGTCCGGCGAGGAAACTCCAACGCGGAACCGTCGCCAAATTGACGCGCTTTCCTCACGCGAACCCGCGCCCGTTTCGCGCGAAAACGCTCTATGGCGCCGCGGCAAAAAATATCAGTCGCGAAAGGTTGGTGTAGTCCGCCTCGACGGCCATCATCGCCATCAAGACCAGCACCGCCAAGGGCGGAAGCAGAATGGCGATCACCAGCGCGAGCCGCTCCCAGGCCATGTGCATGAAGATCGCGACAATCAAGCTCGCCTTCATCATCATGAACAGGACGATCAGGAACCAGCGGAGATAGCCGTGAAAGTCAAAATAATCGACGAGGTAGGAACACGCGCTGAGGATGAACAGCGCGGTCCAGACCACCAGGTAGAGCCAGATCGGATGCTGCTGCCCATGCGCCGCCGCGGGCGCGGGCGCCGGCGTCTTGGCGGGCGCCGCATGCTCGACGGCCGGCGCGGCCCCGCCGCTCGTTAGCTCCATTTCCATATCCATGCTCGTTCCCCCTAGGCGTTGTCGGCGTTCTCACCAAAGATAGAAGAACGCGAAAATGAAGACCCAAACGAGATCGACGAAGTGCCAGTAGAGGCCCATGATCTCGATGATTTCATAGCGGCCTCGGCGACCGTTGAAGCCAACCCGTCCGGTGTCGTAGTCGCCTCGCCAGACATTTATGCCGATGGCGATCAGGAAGATCACGCCGACCGAAACGTGGAAGCCGTGAAAGCCGGTGATCATGAAGAAGGACGATCCGAATTGCTCGGCGCCGAAAGGGTTGGCCCAGGGCCGCACGCCCTCGCGGATCAGCTTGGTCCATTCGAACGCCTGCATCCCGACGAACGACGCCCCGAACGCGGCGGTGACCCACATCAATATCGCGGCTTTAACACGATCATGAGAATAGCCGAAATTGACCGCCATCGCCATCGTGCCGCTGCTGGTGATCAGGATGAACGTCATGATCGCGATCAGGATGAGCGGAATTTCCTTGCCATTGATCGTCAGGGCGAAGACTTCGCTGGGATGTGGCCAGGGCACGGTCGTCGACATCCGCACGGTCATGTAGGAAATCAGAAAGCAACTGAAGATGAAGGTGTCGCTCACGAGGAAGATCCACATCATGGTCTTGCCCCAGGAGGCGCTCTTGAACGAGCGTTGATCCGAGGACCAATCGGTGATCACCCCGCGCAATGGCGCCAAGCTATCTTGAGCATGTCGCTCGTTCGACAAGGCCGGCTCCGTCGTCATGGATTCCATCCCCTCTCTTTTTAGGAAAGCAGCCGACGGCAAATGACGCCGAAATTATCGGCCCAGCCCGCGAGCATCGCGAACAACAGAAGCCACACGAACAGCAGAAAATGCCAGTAGATGGCGCAGAGTTCCACGCTCGCCGCCAATTCGGCGCCGCCGCGTCCGCTCCAGGCCGCGCGGGCCGTCCGGGCGAGCGCGGCCAAGCCGCCGACGAGATGCAGCGCATGGGTTCCTGTCAGCAGATAGAAGAACGCGTTAGCGGGGTTGCTAGAGGCGTAAAGCCCTTGCGCCGCCAACTCCCGCCATGCCCACAACTGGCCGAGCAGGAACAACAGGGCGCATCCGCCGCCGACCAGCAGCCAGCTCTTGACGTCGTCGGTTTCACGCCGATCGGCGGCGCGTCGCGCCAGATCCAGCGCGAGGCTGCTCGCGATCAAGACCGCCGTGTTGAACCATAAAATCCCCGGAATCGGCGGCGCCTGCCAGTCCGGGGCGTCCATGCGCATAAAAAACGCCGCGCAAAGCAGCGAGAACAGGCAGCCGGCGACGGCGAGAAAAACCCCGAGGCCCACCTTTGCCGCGGGCGGGCGCGGCAATAGCTCCGCGCCGGGGAAATCGGCGATTTCGCCTTCCTCGGCGAAGGACGACCGCAGCACGCCCTGCCGCGCCAGCCACCATAGGGCTATGCAGGCGATCAGGATGAAGAACAGACCCATCACGCTCATGGCGAGTGCTCTCCCTTCAAGGGCGGCGCGTTCTGCGGCAGGTAATCCTCCGGCGCGCCTGGAACGCTGTAGGCGTAGGCCCAGCGGTAGACGATCGGCAGCTCCTTGCCCCAATTGCCATGACCGGGCGGCGTTTCCGGCGTTTGCCACTCCAGCGACGTGGCGCGCCACGGATTGCCGCCGGAGGGCTTGCCGTGGCGCAGACTCCAGAACACGTTGAAGAAGAAGATCGCCTGCGCGGCGCCGACGATCAGCGCCGCCACGGTGATGAAGATGTTCAGCGCGGCCGCGGAGTGGGGGACAAAGGCGGTCTCGCCCAGTTCGTAAAAGCGGCGCGGCACGCCGACGAGTCCGAGATAGTGCATCGGAAAGAAGATCGCATAGGCGCCGAGGAAGGTGATCCAGAAGTGGATCTTGCCGAGCGTCTCGTCGAGCATCCGGCCCGTGATCTTCGGATACCAGTGATAGATGGCGCCAAAGATCACCAGGACCGGCGCGACGCCCATCACCATATGGAAGTGGGCGACGACGAACATCGTCGCCGACAGAGGCACGTCGACGATGACATTGCCGAGATAAAGGCCGGTGATTCCGCCATTGACGAAGGTGACGATGAATCCCAGCGCGAACAGCATGGGCGTCGTGAAATGAATGTCCGCGCGCCACAGGGTGAGAACCCAATTATAGACCTTGATGGCCGTGGGCAGCGCGATGGCCAGCGTCGTCACCGCGAAGAAGAAGCCGAACAGCGGATTCATGCCGCTGACATACATATGGTGGCCCCACACAACCATGCTGAGAACGCCGATCGCGACGATCGCCCAGACCATCATGCGGTAGCCGAAAATATTCTTGCGCGCGTGTGTGCTGATCAGATCGGACACGATGCCGAAGGCTGGCAGGGCGACGATGTAAACCTCGGGATGGCCGAAGAACCAGAACAAATGCTGGAACAGGATCGGACTGCCCCCGCTGTATTTCAGATGCTCTCCACCCTCGACGATGCTTGGCATGAAAAAGCTGGTGCCGAGCGTGCGGTCGAGCAGCAGCATGACGCAGGCGACGAAGAGACCGGGAAAGGCGAGCAGCGCCATCACGGCGGCGGCGAAAATGCCCCAAACGGTCAGAGGCATCCGCATCAAGGTCATGCCGCGCGTGCGGCCCTGCAGCACCGTCACGACATAATTCAATCCGCCCATCGTGAAGCCGACGATAAACAGGATCAACGACGCCAGCATGAGAATGATGCCGTAATCGTTGCCTGGCGTGCCCGACATGATGGCCTGTGGCGGATAAAGCGTCCAGCCGGCGCCCGTTGGACCGCCAGGCACGAAGAAGCTCGCCACCAGCACCAGCGTGGCGAGCAGATAGACCCAATAACTCAGCATGTTGACGTAGGGGAAAACCATGTCCCGCGCGCCGACCATCAGCGGGATGAGATAATTGCCGAAGCCACC
>Ga0182012_10000488_pt1 | contig 44092 bp, 40 predicted proteins | sample 612S2SmetaG_FD_120486 | JGI IMG/M metagenome (GOLD analysis project Ga0182012, IMG submission 120486) | Permafrost microbial communities from Stordalen Mire, Sweden - 612S2S metaG | ecosystem: Environmental > Terrestrial > Soil > Wetlands > Permafrost | place: Sweden: Stordalen | collected... | reverse complement strand
CTGGGACCGTCAGGAACGGACTTACAGCGGGTGCTGGCGCTGGAGGTGTACGACAAATTTCCTAATATTTTGCTGAGCACGGTCGAATACAAGAACACTGGCGGACGCGACCTGCAAATTGAGAAAAGTGTCAATCAGCGGCGGCGATTGAACGCGAAGCTATCGGACGCGAAGGCGCAGCCGTGGCAGATGTGGTCGTTTCACGGAGCGAGCTACGACTGGGGGAAAGACGATGTCGCGAAACTGACGCCGACATTCTCGCAGCCGAACTTGATGGGAACCATGGTCAAAGGCGGCTATGGGGGCGGCATTCCGGTGGTTGCGTTCTGGACGCGACAAGTCGGCGAGGCGGTGGGTCACGTAGAGACGATTCCGATTGGGGCGGCAATTCCGGCGAAAGTCGGAGCTGACGGGCGGGTGAATGCGGAGGTGGACTATGCGGCCGATGTCACGTTAAAGCCGGGAGAAACCTATTCGACGCCGCGCAGTTTTGTGTCGGTGTATGCGGGAGATTATTACGAACCGCTGCGCATCTGGTCGAGCGTGCTGCAGAAGGAAGGATGGGATCTTCCGAAGCCTTCGAGCGAAGCTTATAACGTCGCGTGGTGCGGATGGGGGTATCAGGAGAATGTAACGCCGGCGCAGATGCTTGGCACGGTTCCGAAGCTGAAAGAGATGGGCATCAAATGGGTGACGCTGGATGACCGCTGGTTTGACGTTTACGGCGACTGGAATCCGAGGCCGGATACATTTCCGGGCGACTCCATCAAGAAGATGACTGACGATTTTCATAAGCAAGGAATGCTGACGCAAATCTGGTGGCTTCCGCTGGCAGTGGAAGATGGCGAAGGGCGGTACGAGTCGCATAAGTATTCGGTGGCGAAAATTGCTCAGGAGCATCCCGAGTGGCTGATTCTCGACAAGAACGGCAAGCATGCGCACATGACGCGCGGGCTGGGAGTGCTGTGTCCGGCGTTGCCTGAGGTGCGGGCGTACCACAAACAGCTTACTGAAAAATTCATACGTGACTGGGGATTTGACGGGAGCAAACTGGACAATATTTATAGCGTTCCGGAGTGCTACAACCCGGCGCACCATCACAAGTCGCCACAGGATTCGGTCAATGCGATGGGTGATATCTATAAGGAAATTTTTCAGACGACGCGCGCGATTAAGCCGGAGAGCGTGACCCAGAGCTGTCCGTGCGGCACTCCTCCATCGCTAGCGTGGCTACCGTTTATGGATCAGGCGGTGACGGCCGATCCGGTAGGTGCGGTGCAGGTGAGGCGGCGCATCAAGATGTATAAAGCGCTGCTCGGGCCTGAATCGGCAGTGTATGGCGATCACGTTGAACTTTCTGCGATGACGAAGGTGGGCAACGATTGGAAAGAACATGGGGACGATTTCGCGTCCACGATTGGAGCGGGGGGCGTGGTGGGGACGAAGTTCGTGTGGCCTGATCCGGGGCCGAAGTTCAAAGATGTGAACCTGACGGCGTCCAAGGAAGAACACTGGAAAAAGTGGATCGGTTTGTACAACGAGAAGATGCTTTCGAAGGGCGAGTTTAAAGACCTGTACGTGACGGGATATGACGTGCCGGAAGGGTATGCGATCGCGAAGGACGGCAAGATGTATTATGCGTTTTTTGCTGCGGAGGGTTCGCCGTTTAAGGGCGAGGTGGAACTTCGCGGGTTGAAGCCGGGCAAATACCAGGTCAGCGATTACAGCGAGGGAAAAGATCTCGGAACAGTCGATGCAGCTGCGGACGGCGCAGTGAAGCTTCCGGCGGAGTTTAAGGATCATTTACTGCTGGAGGTGAGTGCCCAGCGCTAGCAAGCGGCGTCCAGAGGATCGATCAAACGCCCGCGAATCATTATTTTCGGGAACTGATAACATTCCGCGAGCGTATTAGTCTAAGAAGACAGGCCTTCGTGTGGGAAGCCTGTCTGGCCAATCAAACTAATCTTTTGGAGTATCAATGCGAGTTTTTATTTGTGTATGTCTCTTGGCCGCTCTGGCCCTAATTCCAGCGGCGATGGTTGCCGCGAATCCGCCCGGTGATCTCGATGCAAGGCGAAAAGCGTTGGATGACCTGCTGCATGAGCAGTGGGAGTACACGATGCGCACCAGTCCGATCTATGCGTCGATCCTGGGTGATAAGCGCTACAACGACAAGCTGGACGATTTTTCGCAGGCGGCGATCGACGACAACCTCGCGCAGACGAAGAAATTCCTCGATCGCTTTGAAGCGATCGATACCACCGGATTTCCTGAGCAGGAAGTGCTGAACAAGGCGCTGATGGTTCGAGACTTGAAGATGGGACTGGAGGGGGCGCGCTTCAAGCCATGGGAGATGCCGGTGAGCCAGGAAAACGGCATTCACATCGACGCGCCGCAACTGGTGAGCATTCTTTCGTTCGCCAGCGTGAAGGATTACGAAGACTACATCACGCGTCTGAAACTGCTGCCCACTTTGTTTGATCAGACGATGGTCCAGATGCGAAAAGGCATGGCGGAAGGCATGATGCAGCCGAAGATCCTACTGGATAAGGTTGTTACGCAATCGAATGGAATTGCGACAACGCCTGTTGAGAAAAGTCCGTTTGCGCATCCTTTTGACAAGTTTCCGGACGCAGTGCCAGAGGCGGATCGCAAGCGTCTGCGCGAAGCAGGACTGGCAGCGATTAAGGATTCCGTTATTCCCGAGTATGTGAAGTTCACGGCGTTTGTCCGCGATGAATATGCGCCTAAAGGTCGAACCGAGCCAGGAGCATGGTCTTTGCCGGATGGAGATGCATGGTATGCCTTTCGCGTGAAAGAAAGTACGACTACTGATTTGACGCCCGCAGAAATCCACGAGCTTGGGCTGGCGCAAGTGAAAGAGATTGAAGAGCGCATGCTAGGCGTGGTCCATCAACTGGGCTACAAAGATATGAAGAGCTTCAAGGCCGCGGTAGATGCCGACCCCAAGCTGCATGCGCATTCCCGCGAACAAATTCTTGATTTGTACCGGAAGTACGAAGATCAGATGTATGCGAAGCTGCCACAGTTATTCAATACCTTGCCGAAGTCGAAGCTCGAAGTGATGCCGGTGGAGGAATTCCGAGAGAAAGAAGCGTCAGACGCGGCTTACGAAGACGGAACTCCCGACGGTTCGCGGCCGGGGCACATCATGGTGAACACCGGCGATTTTGCCAAGCGAACGCTGCTCGATATCGAGACGACGGCGTATCACGAAGGAGTTCCGGGACACCACATGCAGATTTCGATTGCGCAGGAATTGCCTGCGCTGCCGATTTTCCGGCAGCACGAATACTATACGGCCTACACCGAGGGCTGGGCGCTGTATTCAGAGAGACTGGGCAAGGAAGTCGGGTTCTATCAGGATCCGTATAGCTATTACGGCCACTTACAGGACGACATGTTGCGGGCGATTCGGCTGGTGGTTGACACCGGCTTCCACTACAAGCATTGGACGCGGCAGCAGGTGGTCGATTTCTTCCACGATCATTCTTCGATCGACGAGGTTTCGGTGCAGAGCGAAACGGATCGTTACATGGCTTGGCCCGCGCAGGCTTTGGGCTACAAGATCGGTCAGCTCGAAATCTTGAAACTCCGGCAATATGCGAAAGACCAGCTCGGCGCTAAGTTCGATATTCGCGGCTTTCACGATGAAGTCCTTTCCGGAGGCGCGCTGCCTATGGATGTATTGAGCAAGCGCATTCACGGTTGGGTCGATCAACAGAAGGCGCAGGCATCGATTGCGCCGCCTACTTCGCTGACAGTGCAATAGTCGCGAATCGTGAGCGTCGAACTTGATCGAAGCCATTCGTAGCGGCGTTATAATCGGCTGCAATGCGACAGTTTTTTCGGATGATGCTTCTGGCGCTCGTCTTGATGACGGTCGCGCTGATATCGGCGCTGACGGCGATGCAGTTTGCCATTCACGGGCGCGAGGTTGCGATTCCGAGACTCGTGGGCATGACTCCGGGGGAAGCAGAGCGCGCCGGTGCGGCTTTGGGACTTCAGGTTGCGATCGAGCGGCAATTTTATAGTCCAGATATTCCCGAAGGCCGCGTGATGACGCAAATACCCTCAGCAGGAACGAGGGTGCGGAGGGGATGGTCGGTTCGGGTAGCGCAGAGTCTAGGGCCGCAACGCATTGCGATTCCCGATGTGACCGGCGGGAGCGAGCGCGTCGCCGAGATGAATATACGCCGGCGCGGACTGACTCTGGCGTCGATTGCCCACGTGAATCTGCCCGATCTGCCGCAGGATCGCGTGATCTCGCAGAGTCCTCCGGCGAAAGCCAGTGGAGTGGCAGCACCGAAGATCGGCTTACTGGTGAGCGACGGTGCTGGGCCATCGACCTACGTGATGCCGAACCTTACCGGACAACCGCTCGGCAGCGCGACTCTGGCGTTGCAGGACGCGGGCATGAAGGTGGGGAAGGTTACGCTGCTTCCTGCTACGTCCTCGCTGATGGGGGACGCGTCCAGCGTTTCGGTTGCTCTCTCCGCTGACGCGCAGCCGAGCGCGGCGAGTTTAATCGTGAACCAGACGCCCTTGCCGGGACAGAAGATCGCTGCCGGGAGTGTGGTGAATTTCGAAGTTCGATGACGCGCCGTAAGTCGCCAGGCCCGTGGCTATCGCCGCTCGATCAGAGCGGCGAAGAATCCGTCGCAGAAATGGACGCCCGGAATTGTCCTGAGATATGGGCCAGCGAGAATTGAATCGATATTCTCCCAGCTCAGTTCGCCGGACTTTCGCAGTTGCTCCAATTCGGGCTTGATGCCGACGATGCGAAGTCCGGTCATGCCAGAGAGCGTATTTTCAATCACTGCTTCGTTTTCTTCGGGCTCCATCGAACAGGTCGAATAAAGCAATCGCCCTCCAATCGTGAGGTGGGTGAGAGCGGATTTCAGGATTGCCTCTTGCCGTACCGCGAGATTTCGCAGGTCTGCGACTTTGAGTTTCCATTTGATCTCGGGATTGCGTGCCAGCGTGCCGGTGCCGGAGCAGGGGACGTCGGCGAGAATCCGAACAAAATCAATTGCAAAAGGTAGGTGGCGTGCGTCGGCTGCGATGACATTTACATTCGGCTGGTGAACAAGAGATTTCAGAAGTCGGACACGGTGGGGATGCAGGTCGGTTGCTACGATTTTCGTCTGAGGATTGTAGTGCGCGAGCAGCGTGGTCTTTGAGCCGGGAGCGGCGCAACAATCCAGGATCGTGCCGGTCGCCCCCTTTTTTTGGCGAGCGGCCAGCAGCGCGACCAATTGCGAAGCCTCATCTTGAATCGAGATGCGGCCATGTAAAAAAGACTGCGAGGCGCTGACGTCACCGGAGACCACGCGGCGCGCAGCCGAGAGAAATCGGCCGGGCGAGAGTTCGATGCCGGTTGCGGATAACTTTTTTTCTATTGCGCCATCGTGGCTGTCGTAGGGGCCAAGAACATGAATACTGGTTTGGGGGACCATTTGATCGTGGAGGCAGATCTGCCGGGTTGCATCCAGGCCATATTGCCGAGCCCAGCGCTCCACCAGCCACGCGGGATGAGCCGCATTTTCGGCGAGGGACGGTGCGTCGCGAGATTCCGGGATTCTCGTGACGGTGTCGGGCGCTGGCGACGCCGCAACTTTTCGCAGGACGGCGTTGACGAACGGAGCGGCGGAACGTTTCCGTGCCGCTTTGACCAACTCCACGCTTTCAAAGATCGCTGCGCGCGCGGGAACACGGGAAAGAAACTGCAACTGATACGCGCCCAGGCGTAGAGCGGCCACGACCTCGCGATCCAGCCGTGCGAATTTCTGCGTGGATGCAGCGGCGAGCCGTCGATCGAGCAAGGACTGCCAGCGGAGGACGCCCATCACCAGTTCAGTTGCGAGACCGTGATCGCGCGACGAAAGTTTAGAAGGTGCCGTGGAATGGAGGAGTTCGACGGCGTATGAATCTTGGCGCTCGACGCGCAACAGAATCTCGAAGGCCACGGAACGAGCGGCAGAGACAGCCATTGCTGACTATTGTCCCAGACGGTCGCCGGGTTTGGGGCGGTATCCGTTGACGAACTCAGAAGCGCTCATGCGCCGCTTGCCTTCCAGTTGTACTTCGAGTAAGTCGAGCGCGGTCTGGGTATGTTCGCCACAAGCTGCAAGCAAGCGGGTTCCGTCGACGACGATTTCGCCAGGCGCGAGTTTGTTGGATTGGTGCAAGGGCCGTGCGCGATGGACTTGCAGGTTCTTGCCGCGGAAGGTGGTGAAAGCGCCAGGCCAGGGCTGAAAGCCGCGCAGGCGATTGAAGAGGTCTTCGGCGGTGCGCGCGAAGTCCATACGGCCGTCGTCTTTTTTGAGGATCGGGGCAAGCGACGCGAGCGCGTCGTCCTGCGGAGTGGGATGCGCTTCTCCAGTGTCGAGCTCTTCGAGAGTATCGACCATCAAATCGGCGCCGATGGAGGCTAGCCTCGGACTTAACTCTTCGGCAGTTTCTTCGGCACCAATGGGAAGCTCATCCTGCATGAGGATGTCGCCCGTATCGAGGCCGGCGTCGATGCGCATGGTGGTGACGCCGGTGACGGATTCGCCGCAGGCAATCGCCCATTGGATGGGTGCCGCTCCGCGATACTTTGGGAGCAAAGAAGCGTGCAGATTTAAATTTCCGAGTGGAGGAAGGTCGATCATCCATTGGGGAATGATGCGGCCGTAGCCCACGACGATGATTGCGTCTGGCTGGAGGGCTTGGAGCTGCTCGCGAAATTCAGTGTCATTTTTGATTTTTTCCGGCTGCATGACAGCGAGGCCGAGGCGCAGTGCGGCGTCTTTCACGGGAGAAACCGTCACCTCCATGCCGCGCCCTCGAGGACGATCGGGTTGGGTCACGACGAGCGGCACGATGTGGCCAGCCTCGACTAATCTTTCCAGAGTAGGAACTGCGAATCGCGGCGTGCCGCAGAACACCAGGCGCATTGAGCCCGGCTTGGGTCCAGATTGCAGAATGTTAAACGGAGAATCTACCACTCACCCGCCTTCACTAACTTCTTAATTTTACGCTTGATCAAATCGCGTTTGAGGGCGCTCACATGAGAAATGTAGAGCTTACCGTTAAGGTGATCAGTCTCGTGGAGGAAGGCGCGGGCCAGCAAATCTTCTCCAGTGTGCTCGAAGGTTATGCCGTTGAGATTCTGGGCGCGTACGGTCACGATTTTCGCGCGGGTGACGTCTTCGCGAAACTCGGGAATGCTAAGGCAGCCTTCGCTGCTGCGCTGGCGTCCTTCTTTATGGATGACGACGGGATTGATCAGGACGAGCTTGGCGTCGGGATCCTCCTTGAAGGTGACGTCTACGACGGCGATGCGCTTTGCGATACCGATCTGTGGAGCGGCTAGGCCCACACCGCGCGCCGCGTACATCGACTCGAACATATCTTCGATCAGCTTCTTGAGCTCGTCGTCGAAGGTGGTGACCTCCGCGGAGGGAGTTTCTAATACGGGATCGCCGAATTTTACGATGGGATAGATCATGTGTTGGTTAGAAAGCCTTCAATTGCTCCAGGTATCCAGCGAAATTTCTTTTGGTTTCTCGGATCGAATCGCCACCAAATTTTTCTAACGCGCAGCGTGCCAAAGTGAGCGAAACCATCGCTTCAGCGGCCACACCGGCCGCGGGCACGACGCATACATCCGAACGTTCGTAGGCGGCTTTGACCGGCTCGCGCGTCGCGAAATCGACCGACTGCAAGGGACGACGCAGCGTCGAAATCGGCTTGAGATAGCCGCGCACGCGAACCTCCTGGCCGTTGGATACTCCGCCTTCGAGTCCCCCGGCATTGTTGCGGGTGCGGGTGAAGCCCGAGAATCCCGCGTCGTTCTGATACCCGATCTCGTCGTGCACGGCCGATCCTGGCGAATGCGCAGCCTGAATTGCGCTGCCAATTTCCACGGCTTTTACAGCTTGTAACGACATGACAGCGGCAGCGAGCAGAGCGTCGAGGCGTTCGTCCCACTGCACGTAGCTGCCTAGACCGGGCGGAACGTTGTGAGCTACGACTTCGAAGACTCCGCCGACAGAATCGCCGGTGCGCAAAACCTTGTCGACTTCTTCTTTCATGCGCTGCTCGGCATCGGCATCGGCGCAGGAGAGCAAGACCTCGTTCTTGGCAGCCAACGGTTCGATCTGTTCCCAGGGAATTTCTCGATCGGCAATCGACACTGCACCCACGGCAATCACGTGGCTCAGAACTTCAACGCCGAGTTCGCGCAGTAGCAACTTTGCCAAGGCCCCAATGGCCACGCGGGCAGCCGATTCGCGGGCAGAGGCGCGTTCGAGCACGTAGCGAGCTTCGGTGAAATCGTATTTCAAGGCTCCGGCGAGATCCGCATGGCCCGGTCGCGGAGAGGCGACGCGCTTATGTTTCGCGGGATCGCCCGTCTCGACTGGGAGGGATTCTTTCCAGTTCTGCCAGTCGCGATTCTGAAGTATGACCGCGATGGGAGATCCAATAGTTTTGCCGTGGTGCACGCCAGAGAGAAAGTGGGCGCGATCGGTTTCGATTTTCATTCGACCGCCGCGTCCGAAGCCTTGCTGGCGGCGCCAGAGTTCGCGGTCGACGAATTCCTGATCGACGGCCAAGCCGGCGGGCAATCCGGAGAGAAAAGCCACCAGGGCTTCGCCGTGAGATTCTCCGGAGGTAAAGTAACGCAGCATGTGGAAGAGGCATTGTAAATGATGAAGAATCTTTCCAGTCAGTGTGGGCCTGATTTGCCTGGGGGTGGAAGATTCTGCGGGCAGAATTTTGCGGGAAAGAAGCGCGGGCAGGTACAATCAAATGGCACTTTCGTGGGGTGCCGGGAAGCACGTCCCCGACTTTTAGACTCACCTCGTCACCGGACGCGAGGGATCGAATCAATGTCAACTATGAAAACTGGTCCGATGCATCAGGATGCGGACACCCGCATACGTTGTGTGCTCGCGGACGATCACGAGATGCTGCGCTATGGCGTGCGCCGCCTGCTTGAGGATACTCCCGATTTTAGCGTGGTCGGCGAGGCGGGCGATGCCTCCGAAGCGCTAAAACTGGTATTGCGGCACCGCCCCGATCTGGTGCTGCTTGACATCAGCATGCCCGGCATGTCGGCGTTTGAATCGGGACGCCTGATCGAAGAGCACTGCGGCGGTACGAGGATTGTCTACCTGACCATGCATGAGGATCCGGAATACATTCAGCAAGCTATGCGTTCAGGCGCGAGCGGATATTTGCTCAAGGATACTCCAGCGCCGCTCCTGTTGAGTGCACTTCGAGCGGTGCATCGCGGCGAGAAATCGATGAGTCCGCTGGTGCACAGCAAATTAGGACAGACGCAATTGAAAGGCGAAGCTAACCGGCAAGTTTCGGCGGGAGGACGCATCCCGCTCCGCAGAAATACGCTGACCCTGCGCGAGTGCGAAGTGATGAAGTTGCTTGCCGAGGGGCACACGGTGAAAAAGGCCGCGGCCGCGCTTGGCGTCAGCGTGAAGACGGTGGAGGCGCACAAATTCAACTTGATGCGCAAACTGGACATCCACAACAAGGCGCAACTTGTGACGGTGGCGATCCAGAAGAAGATTCTTCCGGTGCCCATCCAGATGAACTAGCAACCCAACTCCGCACTCCAACTCTTTAGTTTTTGACGGCCAGTGCGATTGACGGCTTGGTCCTCTACAAGGGCGGTCGCCCACCATGAGTCTCCTCCAGATCGAAAAAGACGGCCGACTCCGACAGCTTTGACAAGCGGCAAATCGGTCTTTATAGTGCCGGGCATGAGCGGAACTTTCTTCTGCAACAAGTGCGGCGCACAGAATACCGACGGAGCGCAGTTTTGCAGCCGATGCGGAGCTCCGGCATTCCCGACATCCGGAGTTGCCCCTAGCCCGGCTTCGTCTCCGTCTAACCCCGGCATACCGTACGCTGCGGTTCCGTACCCTCCGGCTTCATACTCAGCGGTAGTGCCGGCGGTGGGTGTTCGCTACGGGGGATTTTGGATCCGCGTGGTCGCCTTCATCATTGACTGGATCATCGTCCGGGTCGTGGTGTCTCCGGTTCATCTGTTTTTCGGAGGCTTGGGATTAGCGGGGATGATGGGCGGAGTGCATCATCCGCTTGGCCTTGCGCTTCTGGGCGGCGGAGTCACCGCGATCGCCGCACTTTTTGGCGGATGGTTGTATGAGGCCTTCATGGAGAGTTCCTCCTACCAGGCGACCTTGGGCAAGATGGTTTGCGGAATGAAAGTCACCGATCTTTCGGGCAACCGCATCTCGTTCGAACGCGCCACCGGCCGCCACTTTGCGAAATACCTTTCAGGATTGATTCTTTGCATTGGCTACATCATGGTGGGATTCACCGAACGCAAACAGGGGCTGCATGATCTACTGGCGGGGACGTTAGTTTTGCGTAACTGATGTCGCGAGATGGGCGTTGCGCAACTTTCTGATGATTTGTGGGTTCCTACTGGGTGTGACAAGCTGTAGATGTGGCCTCCGTCGCGGTATCTCAGCACTTCGGTTTGCACACAAGCCGCGCTCTAAGGATTTCCCATGCTCTCTCGCGTGACCCTTTGTACGATAGCCTTGGCCAACCTTCTAGAATTTGGAGCGGTCGCAGCAGCCCAGTCCCCTAGCAAGCCTCTTACCGATGTGTGCCAGCCATCCCTCACGACTCCGATCGTGGTCGCGTCGCCGGGGCAGCGCTTGGCCGCGGGAAACCGGGCGCAACCGCCTCTCACTGACAACTACAACGGATTCGCTTGGCCTGACACTCCGCTCGGTATCGTCAAAACGAGCACTGGCTATGAATTCTTTGGCAGCGACGGTGGAGTGCATGCGCGGCAAATGTGGCAAGGACACAGGGTTGGAAATAACAAGTACGGATCGATTGTGACGACGACGGGAACGCTGGATAACCCGCTGGGCGCTGGCGCTCCGCAGGATGTCAGCGTCTCGCAGAGCGCCGATTTGTCGGTCAATCCGAACTATTCCAGCTATGGCTACATGGGCGGAGGGCCTGTGTTTCAGGTTCCGGCAGGGATGACCGGTGCCGGCAACCTGCTGGCCACTTATCACGCGGAACTCCCGGACGACGCGCTTTACGCGGTGCTCGGGTTGGCGGCGTCGCCGGACAACGGGCTCACCTGGACCGACCTGGGAGAGATCATTCGCCTGAACCAGGCGTATGCCAAGGGATTGGATGGTTTCGAGATCGGCGACGGACCGCTTGTGCTTTCGCCAGACGGCAAGTATTTTTATTTATATTTTCCTGAATGGATCGCTAATGGCACACCCCACACAACCACTACGACGAATGTTTCGGTCGCACGCGCGCTAGTTTCCTCCGTTTTGGCCGACGCGTTCGGTCCGGCGCCCCCTCACTCCGTAGCTTTCGAAAAATTCTACGAAGGCAAATGGAATTTGCAGCCCGCCATCGGGGGAGCATCCACCGATCTCAATCCTGCGTCTGTGTACCAGGGTTATCTCGATATTCACTACAACAGCTCACTACAGCGCTACGTGATGATCATCTCGAATGACACCGCCTTCGCGTACTCCGAATCGGTGGATGGTCTGGCCTGGAGTCTGCCTGTAGCGCTCGGCAGCTACGGGCCAATCGCTGCCTATCCCACCGCCGTCGGTCTCGGAGACGACCCGCATGTTCTCGGGAATCCTTTCTACATTTATTTCACTTATCTGCCAGAGAACGGTTCTGGTTGGAAGAACGGCGAGCTGCGGCGCGTCACGCTTACCTGCCAATGATCGTACTTGGCAATAATCTCGCGCGGTCGAATGAATGACCTGTGGCTGGAAGGGCGATCCACCATCGTGCCGAGAGTTACACTAGCCTCTGATGGTTCTCCCCGTTCGACGCCTCCGCCGTTGGTTTGCCGTGCTCGCGGTCCTCATGATTGTTACGGTTGGCGGCATGTACTTTTACGCGCGGTTTCGCGTGCGCAAGATGGTCCACGACATTCCCGCAAAAGTTGGGCTCGACATTCAGCAGACCGCCGAAGGGTTTTCCATCTCGAAGTCAGTCGAAGGGCGCACGTTGTTCACTCTGAAAGCCTCCAGGGCGGTTCAGTTCAAGGCAGGTTCGCGGGCCGAGTTGCGCAACGTCAAAATCATTATTTACGGGCGCGATGCGAGTCGCTTCGATCAGATTGCGGGAGATGATTTTGAGTACGATCCCGCCTCGGGCCAGGTAACCGCCAAGGGAAGGGTATTCATTGACCTACAGGCCAATCCCGAAGGGGCGCAGCATTCGGATCAAACGGCCCCCGCCCAGTTAAAAGATCCCATCCACATGGAAAGCGAAGGGCTCGTCTTCAACAAGAACACGGGAGATGCGACGGCCATAGGAAAGGTCGTGTTCGAAACGCCGCAGGCCTCGGGTTCAGCAGTGGGGATCGACTACGTCGCCAATACGGGCACGATGAACTTGTTATCGTCGGTAGCCATGACCATTCAACGGCCCCAGCCACTTGATCTGAAAGCGTCTCATGGCATCATTACGAAGGCACCTCGTCTTATTGTGCTGGATGCGGTCCACCTCGCCCGCGAGCGGCAGCGCATGCAATCCGATCGGGCGACGTTCTTTCTGCGGGAAGACAACACAGTCGAACGCATTCTAGCCGAGGACAATGTCGAGAGTGAGTTTGCCGGCAAGCCCCGGTCGCGCGACTCGAAGCAGGCTGAAGTGTCAGATAGGAGGGCCGCAGACGGCAGTGCGCATGCGCGCTCCGATCGCGCCGAGATGTTCTTGACCGGAACCCGGAACCTGCTGACCACCGCGATCCTGAGCGGCAACGTCCAACTTACAACTGAGGGATCGCAGCCCTACAACGCAGCGGCCGGGCGCGTGACGCTGAATTTTGCTGGACAGCAAATCCTCCAGGCGGTGCACGCGGAAGATGGAGTGCGACTCACCCAGAAAAATGGTACGGGAACAGACTCGATCGCAGCGTCGGCAGGGAAATCGGAGTCTTCGTCATCGTCTACGTCGAAGGGCGGCCAGGATCTCGAGATGACGGCGCCAGTGATGGACTTCCAGGTCAAAGATGGGCGTTTACTCGAGCGCGCGGAAACAAGCGGCCCGCCACAGATTGTGATCACACAACCGGCTAGCAATCAGAAGACGGTGGTCACGGCGTCCAAGTTCACGGCCAAGTTTACGAATAAAAATCGCCTGGCGACGCTGCATGGCGAGCCCGACGCGAAGATCGTCAGCAGCAGAATCGGAGCGCCAAACCAGGTAGATCGCGTATCCACCAGCCAGGTGCTGGATGTAGCGTTCCTCCCCGAGGGCGGCATCTCTTCGATCACGCAGACCGGCGGCTTCACTTACGTGGACGGTCCGCAAAAGGCCTGGGCGCAACGGGGCGAATACACGGCCGCCGACCAGATGCTGGTGCTGACTGGCTCGCCACGCGTAGTCGATACCGGAATGGCTACGACGGCGCAGACGATTCGCGTGAACCGAGCGACTGGGGACGCCGTCGCTGAGGGCAATGTCAAGAGTTCCTATTCGGAGCTGAAGGCTCAGCCGGACGGCGGAATGCTGGCGTCCTCGGATCCAATCCATGTGACCAGCCGGAGCATGACGGCGCACCATTCGCCGTCGATTGCCGTATACAGCGGCGATGCGCGTTTGTGGCAGAACGCAAACCTGATTGAAGGGCCTACTCTCCAGTTCGACCGCGATAAGCGATCGTTGGTGGCGCAAGCCAGTCCGACGCAGGCGGTCTCGACCGTGCTGGCGCAGGTGGACAAAAGCGGCAAAGTGACTCCGGTTCGTATCACATCGGCGCACCTCGATTATGCGGACGCCGAACGCAAAATGTTCCTGAGCGGTGGAGTGACAGCGAAGGGATCCGACGCGACGATGACCGCGGATCGCATGACGGTGTTTTTGCGTCGAGGAAGTGAGTCGCCGGTAGCGCTGGCTGCCGGAACGCCCGGGCAGGTGGATCGGATTGTGGCCGAAGAGAAAGTCGTCGTCACGGAGCCGACACGCCACGCTACTGGCGAACGATTGATCTATACGGCGGCGGAGGACAAGTTCGTTCTGACTGGGGGCCCAGTGAGCGGACCTCCATGCATTTTTGATGCCGAACAGGGTAGGACTACGGGCGATTCGTTGACTTTCTATAAACGCGATGATAGGGTGCTCGTGGAAGGTAAAAAAACGTCCCCGACAGTTACACGGACGCAAGTGGCACGATAAATGCATACGCTGGCCACCGACGAAATTGGAAAGTCCTATCGTGGCCGACGCGTAGTAAATGGAGTAAACCTTCAGGTTCTACAGGGCGAGGTAGTCGGCCTGCTCGGCCCGAACGGCGCTGGAAAGACAACCACTTTTTACTCCATTGTTGGCCTGGTTCCTCCCGATACCGGAAGAGTTTTGTACGACGACGAAGATATCACTAGTGTTCCCATGTACTTACGGGCACGCCAGTATGGCATTAGCTATCTCCCTCAGGAAGCTTCAGTATTTCGCAAGTTGACGGTAGAGGAGAATATCCTTGCCGTGCTGGAAGTTCAGCCGATTTCCTGGCACGAGCGCCGGGAAAAGGCAGAGAAGCTGATCGATCAGCTCGGCCTTGAACATATTCGTCAGAATCGTGGTTATGCTTTGTCGGGCGGTGAGCGGCGACGAGTGGAGATCGCACGGTCGTTGTGCATCAATCCGACCTTCATTTTGTTGGACGAGCCGTTTTCGGGCATCGATCCGATTGCAGTTTTGGATTTGCAGAAAATCATCTCCGACCTGCGCGCCAGTGGTATCGGAATCCTGATCACGGACCACAACGTTCGCGAGACCTTGTCGGTGACGGATCGGGCTTACATCATTAACGAGGGCCGAATCTTCCGGTCCGGCACTCCAGAGCAGCTAGGGAGTGATCCGGAGGTTCGGCGGGTTTATTTGGGTGAGAGCTTCTCTCTCGTGTGAGCTGGGATTGCGAAGAGCCAATAAGGGATAGCTTAAGAGCTTTCTCTAGTTACCAAGGCGTGGGTACTGTCCTTTCGTGCCCATACGAACTACCTCAGCACGTGAGAAGCTAAATTTTCCACACTCGGAGGTGCACCGCAGCACAGAGAGGCGGGCGGGTGGGGAATAATCAATTTGTCAGGGAGAAATGGTGCTTCTTCAGCACAGACTGAACGTCAAATTGTCCCAGCGTCAGATCCTGACGCCGGGTCTCGTGCAGATGGTGTCAGTACTCGCGCTCAACAAGCTCGAGCTCAAAGACATGATCAATGCCGAGATGGTCGAGAATCCGGTTTTGGAAGAACTGGAAGACGCGATCCCTCTGTTGGACGATGTTGGCCGCCAAGAAGAGGAGCGCGACCGATTGGCTGCCAAAGCCACGTCCGAAGAGGCAACTCCCATCGCGGACGAAAAGAAAGATCCTTTCGAAGAGATCGATTTCGGTTCGTTTTTTCAGGAATATCTCGACCCCGGTTATCGCAGTTCGGGAGAGATGGAAGAGATCGAGAAGCCTTCGTTCGAGAACTTCCTGTCGAAGCCGGGTAACCTGAGCGATCACCTTTTGTGGCAACTGGGAGCGATTTCCGTGCGCCCGCCCGTGCTCCATGCCGCCCAGTTGATCATCGGGAATTTAAACGAAGAAGGTTACCTGATCGCGAGCGACGAAGAATTGTTGGGTATCGCTCCGGTTTCGGCTCCTGAGGCCGACGTGGAAGCGGCCGCCAAGATAGTTGGCGAAGCGGCGGCGCTCGGGCTGGTCGCCGACAGCGACCATACCGACCTGCTCGATGAGGAGGACAGCGCGGATGTCGCGGATTCTAGTCTAGTGAACTCCGATTTGCATGGCTCTGAACATGCCAGCCGCAACCGTGTCGATTCTGACCTTGCCTACACTGATCTGGTTTCACCCCCCCGCGGGGCTTCCGTGGCGGCTACTGATGATCTCGCGGCTTTTTCCAGGCTGGCGTCGCAAGAGACTGCTGCTCCGTTTGCTGGCGTCGCAGGCGCAGCAGATCGGAAGTTCGAACTAGGGGGCAGGGGAGAAGTTGCAGTCGCGGCCGACACTCCGGGTGTGTCTTCGCCGGAAGTAGATCACGGTGAGGCTGCTTTGCCAGTCGCTGCGTCGCAAAGCGCGAACCATTCGGGAAACACTTCTGCCGGTGCAGCGACTGCGCGCGCCCGTATTCCGGATGTAACTTTCACGCTCAGCGACTTGCACGAAGCTCTAGAGGTTGTCCGGCAATTCGATCCGCAAGGCATTGCTTGCCGCGATCTGCGCGAATGTCTGCTCAATCAGTTGCGCTATCATCTCGGCCAGCTGCATTTACACAGCAACGGCGGCGCTGAGGCGGTCGCGCTCAGCGAGCAAGTGGTAAAAGATGCGATTGCCGTCGTAGACCAACATTTGCGGGCCGTCACCCTGAAGCAATTCAAAGAAATTGCGCGCGCCATCGGGCGTCCGGTGGAAGCCGTGCAAGCGGCGCTTGATTACGTACGCACCCTCGATCCGCGGCCTGGCCTGCGCTACAACAAGGTACCGGCGCGGTTGATCGAGCCCGATGTGGCGTTCGTGAAACACGGCGACGAGTGGCTTGTCATCATGAACGACGAAGACATGCCGCAGCTCCGCTTGAATCCCACCTACAAGCGGTTGCTCACCCGCGACGGCAACGACCGTGACACGCGCAACTACGTAAAAGATCGCTACAAGTCGGCGATCCAGTTGATCAAGAATATCGAGCAGCGCAAGCAGACCATTGCCAAGGTGTGCTATTCAATCGTGGCCCGTCAGCAGGATTTCCTCGACCTCGGAATCGATCAACTGAAGCCGATGATGATCAAGGAAGTCGCGGAAGAGATCGGTGTCCACCCATCGACCGTTAGCCGCGCGGTGGCCAATAAGTACGTCCACACGCCGCAGGGCGTCTTCGAATTACGCTACTTCTTTTCGGAAAGTGTGCAGGGCCCTGAAGGAGGAGGCACGTCGCTCCTAATCCTGAAACGGCGAGTCAAAAAGCTGATTGAAGATGAAGACCCGAGTCGGCCGTTGACCGATGAACAGATTACGCGCATCCTACAATCGCAGGGCATTCAGGTTACGCGCCGCACCGTCGCGAAGTACCGGGAAGACATGAAGATTCCCAGCACGCATCAGAGAAGAGTGAAAAAATAATTGCAGAAATTAAGAGGTCAGATTGCAGAAGTTAAAGAGCAGGCCGGCGTTTGGTTTCACCCCTAAGATCTGACTTCTAAACTGTGACCTAAAGTTTTTCCGGAGGATGCTCAATGAACGTGGAGTACACCGGCAGGCAATACACAATTTCCCCTTCCATCCGCAAAGAAGTTGAAACCGGCCTTAATAAAATACGAAAAATTCTAGGCGACCGCTTCGAGACGAAAGTAATTCTGGCTGTGGAGAAGCGGCGGCACAAAGCGGAAATCACCATCGATCCGCCGAATGGCCCGATCGTCGGCGTGGCACAGACCGGCGACATGATTTCGGCAATCAACGAAGCCCTCGACCACTTGCAGAAGCAGGCCTTGAAATATAAGACGCGGTGGCTGAGCAAGAAGCGTAAGGCTGTTAATAAATTCGACGGTCAAGCGTTGCAAGACAATATCCAGGCGGCGATCGGATTGTCGGAGAGCACGACGGTTTCAGTACTCGTGCACAGGTTTCCTTCGGTAGCGCGAACCACGGAAGTGCATCTCGTTCGTTCCCAGGATTCAGTGGCGCTCCGTCCCATGACCCTGGAAGAAGCGATCAAAGAAGCGCATTTTCGCGACAAAGACGTTTTTGTCTTCCGCGATCCGAAAGGCCGGTTGCTGGTGCTGCACCGTACTCGGGATGGCAAGATGGAATTGATCGAGGCACCGTAATGAGCAGCGATCCCCGGTCCGCTATCAGGTTTCTGCGAGACGTGGCTTTCCTGACGGCCGACGGTTGCTTTTCCTAGACTCCCCCGCTCGTTGCTTCCTGTGCCCACTGGAGCGCCTGCCACCACGTGGAGGCGACATCGTCTTCGCTGAGCTTTAGGCTTTTAGCCAGTTCTGCGGACTGAACCCATTCTCCCGATTCCTGTGCCAGCATCAGTTGATAAATAGGTCGAAGGCTGCTTTTCTGGCCGAGTAGGACTGCTTTAGTTTCGTGCTCCACGGGCAATTGTTCGAGAAGCGACTCCATGGTCACTTCGAGAATCGCGTCCATCACCGAAAGCAATCCCATCAGGAACAAGTCCGAGTTGGAATGAGTCCGGTCGGAAAGCAGTTCGCAAAATCGGGCGCGGGCCAGGCCCATGAGAACCAGTTCACTGCATTTCTGCTCGGCTGCGCCGACCGTGACCACCAAGCGGATCCACCGGCGCATCTCACGTTCTCCCAGAACGGCCATGGCGTGGCGAATCGAAGTAATTTCAAGCGCGAAACCGAAGATGGGAGAATTCAGATAACGGAGAAGGCGGTACGAAATGGAAGCTTCCTGTTTGAGCAGGTTCTCGAGCTCCCGCATATCCATTTCGCGGCGGGAGACCATTTCGAGCAGCCGCACGTAATGGATTCGGCTGGCCGGAACTTCTCGACCCACCACAAGTTCAGGACGACAAAAAAAATAGCCTTGAAAATACGCAAATCCCATCTCGCGAGCCTGATAGAACTCGTGGGGAGTCTCCAGTTTTTCAGCCAGCATTTTGCATTTTGCCGATGCAAATCGTCGCAACATGCTCGCGCGTTCTTCGGGCCGGGTTGCCAGAAAATCGACCTTGATGATGTCGGCGTATTCCACCAGAGGGATGCGCGGATCATGGGGAGCGAAATCGTCGAGCGCGATCAGGTATCCGAATGCCTTGAGTCGTTTACACGCGGCAATGACGCGGTCTTCAGGTTCAACCGTTTCCAAAATCTCGGCCACTACTTGGCCGGGAGGCAGCAGGGTGATCAAGTCTTTGAACAGGACTTCGCGCGTGCAATTTACAAAAGCGCGCCGGTTGTCGCAAAGGGTGTTGATTCCGAAAAGCAGGGAACTGTCGAGCGTAGATCGTGCTGCTGTGTCAGGATCGGCGTTGAAATAGTTTTCGATGCCGTTGCGAAACAGGAGTTCGTAGCCGAACACATTTTGGGCGCGATCAAAAATGGGCTGGCGGGCCACGAAGCGTTGGCCTGGCAGGGCAAGCGAAGGCGGGGATATTGTTTGTTTGGTAGATGCGGGTTTCACTACTATTACATCGGCGTGTCCATGAGGAACTTCAGGAGGATGGAGAGAGGTGTGACAGCGGCCAAGTTCGCCGGTTTAACCGCACCGGTGGCGAAGTAGGGAGCAACGCCCACGCGGACGAAGATCCGAGATCGTAGCCTGCAGCAGGCTAATGTCTTTCATGTGGAAAACTAAAGGCACTCCCCCCTTGCGTTGTGGGTGCTTTCGTGAGTAACATCAAGATGTTCCTAATGGCCATGCTTCCATGCTGGCCGTTCGCGCCAAGAAAAACTCCAGGCGCCAAGACAGTTTGAAGCATTGTTCTCAAAAAGCGTACTCAAAAAGCATCCAGCCGATGTGGGGTTTGGTCTGCAGTTAGCAGTGTGCCGTAATCAGCACAGGCTCACGTGTGGACTTTAGGGGAAGATAAGACACTTAGCCTGTGATCAGGCTAAGGATGAACTTCAAAGCTTTACAAGAGAAAAATATGAATGCAGGACCTGGAAATCCCTCCGCAGGTGGCGGGGGGAGACACAAGCGGCGCCGTGGACGGCGTCCGCCTCGACGCGGCGGTGCTGGGGGCCCGATGGGCCAAAAACGCCAGGAGCAACAAGGCATTTTCACGGCTCCCATGGACCACAGCTATCGCGCCAACCAGAATGGCGATAACGGCAACAGTAACGGCAGCCGAGGGCCACGACGGCCGGGATTTTCCGGTTCTTACCCCGTCCTCGATCCTGAGCCTTTGCCCGCTCCGAAAGCCGACGCCGCTTCGCGCGTCTTTGCCTTTGTGGAAGATTTGTTCTTTCTGAGCAAGATTCAAGCGACGGGGCAAAAGATGAATGTGAAGGTCGAGTTCGTCAAGAATGAGAAAGAACTCACCGAGCGCATGAAGAGCAATGGCGAAGAGAAGCCTTCGCTCATCATCTTTGACTTGAACAACGTCAACGCCAAGCCTTTGACGCTGATCCCGAAACTGAAAAGCAAGCTGAAAAAGGGCACGTCGATCATCGGATTCCTGTCGCACGTTCAAGGCGATCTGAAGCAGAAGGCGCATGAGGTGGGTTGCGACATGGTGTTGCCGCGCTCCGCCTTCTCACAGAACCTGCCGCAGTTGTTACGCCGTCACGGCTCGATCGAAGACTTGTCTGGAGCAGCCGACTAATCCGTTTAGGGGGCCGACCCGTGCGGCTTCTTGTCACGGCAGCCGGGGTGCTGGCGAAACTCTCGGGGTTGCCTGCCCCCTCGAGGTCACAGCCATCGGGACCGATGGGTTTGGTGGCATCGGATTCCAGTCGACGAGCCTGATACAATTTCGCCGTGTTCCCTCAAAAAATTCTGAGCTTGGTGGCGGCTCTCGCTTTGGTTTCCCGGATGGTCGCCCAGCAACCGGGTCCTTCCCAGACGCCCCCTGTGAAAGTCAGCGTGCTCAATGTCTGTGCGCCTCCAGCCGATCAGCAGAAGGAATTATCTTCGGCCCTCGGGAAGGTGCCAGAAAAGCCTGCGTTCGGCAGAGATTTTGAAGTCGCTCGCGGCCATTCCACGCTCGACCAGAGCGCGCCCATTCCTGGGATGGAAAAGTTGCCGGTTGCCGGCGCCGTCTCGTCCGCCGATTGGGTCCGGGTCAGACGCGAGTTTCCGGGAGCCACGCTATTCAGCGCGGTTCAATATTCGTTCAGCACGGATGCCAAGGATATGGTCGAGACACTGGTGCTGCGAGTGCGCGATCCGAAAGATTTGATTGAGATCTCGATCGAAGACAGCGCCTCGACTGTCACATCGGCGGCCGCTATGTTGTCGGCCAGAACTCCCGTATCGCGCATCAAATTAGAGCGCTTCGGAAAATCGTCGGTAGTACTGGCGCGTTGCGGAGGAGATCCCGCGGGGGATCAGCCTGTGATGGACCAGAGTGCGTATGAGCCGATTTTTCACGCTGCCTCTTCGATCATGGAGCGTTACCGCGCCGCTTTGGATGCGCCCAGGACGGTGCCGCAAGAGTTGTCTCACATGGGAGTTGGAAAAGCGATCACAAGGACGCCCAAGCCCGCCGCCGATGGCAAGAAAGCCCCGTAACTTGCGAGGCAGTTTTGCGCATGCAGCGAAATGGGTTTACCAGGAATCTATCTATAAGCAGTCGTTCTATTAGCACTCTTTGAATACTACTTTCTGATCAAGTTCCGAAAGACTATGGACATACGCAACGTCGTAATCATTGGTTCCGGATGCGCGGGCAACACCGCCGCCCTCTACAGCGCACGCGCCAATCTCAAGCCCCTCGTTATTGAAGGCCACGAACCTGGTGGCCAACTGTCGATGACCACGCTGGTCGAGAATTTCCCAGGCTTTCCCGACGGAATTCAAGGCCCCGAACTTATCGAGAATATGCGCAAGCAGGCGGGCCGCTTCGGAGCCGAATACCGTATCGGACACGTCGTGAAAGCGGACCTGAGTAGACGGCCGCTCGAAATCACCGTCGGCAAAGACACGATTCAGACCCGCACCTTGATCATCGCCAGCGGAGCCTCCGCGCGCTGGCTGGGCCTGCCAAACGAGCACGCTCTGATTGGCCACGGAGTATCTTCTTGCGCGACGTGCGACGGATTTTTCTTCTCGGGCAAAGAAATTGTCGTCATTGGGGGCGGAGATTCCGCGATGGAAGAAGCGACATTTCTCACCCGCTTCGCCAGCAAGGTCACGCTCATTCATCGACGCGATCAGTTCCGCGCTTCGAAGATCATGCTCGATCGCGCCAAGGCGAATCCGAAAGTCGCGTTCATGACCGACACGGTTGTCGACGATGTCCTCGATGTCAGCAAGAAGGAAGTAACTGCGTTGAAGCTGCGCAACTTAAAAACCGGCGAGAGTTGGGAGTTCCCGACCAGCGCCATGTTCCTCGGCATCGGCCACATTCCTAACGCCAAGATGTTCGGAGACCAACTGGAAACAGACGGCGAAGGATACCTGGTTACGCAGAAAAATGTCTTCACGCGCGTACCCGGCGTCTTTGCCTGCGGCGACGTGCAGGACCGCCGCTACCGGCAGGCAATCACAGCCGCGGGCTCCGGCTGCATGGCAGCGCTCGAAGTGGAGAAGTATCTCGAAGACGAAGGCCACTGAGGCCTTTGTGTTCGTGGGGGCAGGCACATTGTGAAGATGGACGTCTCGCCGTCCAGCCGGGCAAAATTCGGCTTTTTGCACTGCAACGCGCACAGATCGATGTGATGCCTGGTTAGCTCTGCAACAGGCGTTTTCGCACGGGTACAGGCAGCGTCTCGCACGCTGTTCGCAACACGAGTCGCGGCGCTTTTTCTCTAATCTTCATCAGATACGGGACCGTACCATCACGGTCGGCCTTCGCTGTTTCTCGCAGCAGCCAGCCCAAGCCCTTCTGCACCATATCGTCCTGGTCGTGGAGCAGTTGATTCGCCAGCCGCAGGATCTGCGGACGAAAGTGCCGTTCGCGCGCTCCACGGATCAGAGCGACACAAGCAGCCCGACGCCGCCAGCGATTCGGTGACTTTGCCCACGCGAAAACTTCGCGAGAGCGGCTGGCCTTCGCCGCGACCATCGGTGACAGGAGGCAATGCACTAGCGAGTCGTGGTCAGACCAGCTCGAGATACGGTCGATCCAGGAAGTGAACAGTTGAAACTCTCGATCGCCGAGACTCTCCGTCTGATCCTCCAGTAGAAAGACGCCCATGATTTTTTCTTCGAGAATTTTGCCGGAGAAGAGCTCGTCCGCTACGTGCACCAGGAAATCCATTCCCCGTTCGCGGAGTATGCTGCGCCGGAAGCGCACCGCAAATTTGCGTAGCTCGGCCGTGTACCAGCCGCGCGATCGCACTTCTTGTTTAAAGAAGTGCTGTACCTCGACCGAATGTGGCGCCGATCCGCCATCCTTCAGCACCCGCCGAATGTGGTCCGCAATGTGTGTGGGAGTGGCTTGGCCCATGACCTCAAACTCCTCCTGTAGGGTGGCGGAGTGCTGTCTGCGAGTTCGTTTCGAGGTGGCCATGATAATAAAACTCCAGAGGGAATGCTGTGACGCGCCGTCACAGTTCGATGTTTGGTTCGACGGTCGATTGCACGGTCGAAGCGCCCTCACTTTGCCGGTAGTGCCGTCGCGGTTTTGAACGTCTTATCGTAAATCCAAAGCAATGCCGCCGTGGCCACGCCCACTCCAGTCACGGACCACCAGATGCGGTCCGGCTGATGCGTCACCTCGCCAAAATGGTGGATGAGCATTCCTCCAAATTTTCCTCCGACCAGCGAGCCAATGCCAATCGGAAGAAAGGCAAAACCCATGTAGGTGCCCTGCTGCCCCAACGGCGCCAGGCGCGAGACATACTCGTAATACCGAGGAGACTGCGTAATCTCGCCGATCGCAACCACAATCAATGTCACCACTGCCATCGGTACCGTCGGGTGCAGGATCAAGAGGATCCATGCCAGTGCCGAGATGAGCGTGCCCAGAGTAATGGCGGTAAACGCCGGCATCTTTTGCGATAGCAGGCTGAAGATCATCTGCAGCGAGATGACGGTCAGCGGACCTGTCACCAGCATCAGATCCGTATCCGTTTTCGCGTTGATATAATCGTGGACGTACAGCGGCAGAATGATGAATTCCTGCCAGTACACAATCCAGTATCCCGAAAAAATGAGCAGAAAGATCATGAAGCGTGGGTTCGAAAGCACCGTTCCAAAATTCTTCACCGCCTGACCCAGGCTCACCGACGGTTCCTCGGCACGCCGCGGCTCTTTGAAAAACAACAGTACGGCGAAGAACATCGCAAAAACACTCAACGCCGCCACGCGAAAAACATTCTCCACGCTTATGTGCCGGTTGACCCAGGAAGCGACGTACGGTCCGGCCGCGCCGCCGATATTCACCAGCGTGTAGTAGATGGAGTATCCGATCGAGCGAACATTCTCTTTCGATGCGCGTGCCGTGGTGCCGACGACGCACGGCTTGACCAGCGCGACGCCGAATGCCGGAAGAATCAACAGGAACGTCACCAGCGGCACAAGCGGCACCGTTCCGCGCACAGGCGTGAACCACGCGCTTCCGATCGAGCCCAGCAGGAAGTAAGAACAGCTCAAGATCAGATACGCCAACGAAAGCGATCGCCGGAACCCGAGACGGTCCGCGAGCGTCCCGCCGAACGCCGCAACAATCCATACGAACCCAAAAAGCCCTGTCAGGCTCCCAGCCTGCTCGACCGAGAGATTCAGCGACTCGTGCAGATAGCGCGCCAGCGAAGCGAGCACCGCATAGTACGACAGACGTTCAAATAGTTCGCTGATATTCGCGACCCAGAATGGCCGTTCAAAGCCGGTACGAATCTCGTGAAAGCGTTCGGAAAAGGTCAAGCTGGGCACCCCATTTCGGTCATCTCAACTGCCATCCTCGACGGATTACGAGTCGGTCCATCAGCCAAGAAAACCACTTGAGAGTCAAGAGTGTATAGAAGCAATCAATAGCGAAGAGAACCCAAACTACCAGCGATACCCAGCTGGCACGAAAGGTAAAAATAATTAACAGCGTAAGACAGAAGAGTGCGAATAGTTGCATTAGGGCGATCATTACCCAGCGCCGCGGCCGTTTTGCGGGCTGCAGCCAATGGTAAACACTCCCTCGACGCAATATCGAGATTGAGGTCCATACCGTGCAGACTGCGAGAAGGATAAGAAACACCTCCACGAGCCAAGGGTTGTCAAGAGTTCCATCGGTCAAGACAGCCCACGCAACGAAGACTGCAAAAACGGCGAAAGATAAGTACATCCCCAGCACGCTAAAAGGAGTCCGACGCATTGAAATTTCCTAAGCGCCTCCGTACTTCGTCAGATGGCAAGCCCGTCACCCGAATCATCTTATTCCGGCTTGTCTCGCCGGCTGCAATAGTAACGGAGGAACGCGGCACCTTCAAAAGTCTTGCGAAGAATTCGATGCAGGCTGCGTTGGCTTTGCCGTCAACCGGAGGCGCGGTGAGTGAGAGTTTCAGGGCGTCGCCGACCTCTCCCGTAACGCCATTTTTCTTCGCGCGAGGATGAAGCTTGACCGCAAACGTGACGCCTGTAGGTGAACTCTGGATCGCGACCATAGAATCTTAGACCACCTTTGGGATTTTCCTTCGTGGTCGTTAAGTGTCCTTCGTGGTTAAGCTTTCGCTCTTTCCCCGAAAATTGCCGTCCCTACGCGCACACAAGTCGCTCCTTCTCCAATCGCAACTTCGAAATCGTGCGACATGCCCATGGAAAGCGTCCCCATCCCGACCTCTGGCAGCGCCCGGGCCGCGAGCCGGTCGCGCATCTCGCGCAGTTGCCGAAAATAAGGCCGCGAGCCTTCGGGATCTTCCGAGTAAGGCGGCACGGTCATCAACCCTTGAATTTTCAGATTGCCCCAGCGTGGCGCGCCCTGGAAAATCTGCTCCAGTTCCGTCGAGTCCGGCGCAACCCCACTCTTGGCCGCTTCGCCGCCAACGTTGACCTCGATCAGCACCTCTAGAATCTTGCCCGCGCTCTGCGCAACGGCATTCAGTTTTTCTGCCATTCGCACCGAATCGACCGAGTCGACCGCGTCAAAAAGTTCCACCGCGCGTCCTGCTTTATTCGTCTGCAGATGCCCGATCAAATGCCACTTTGCGTCCGGAAGATCGCGAACCGCGGGAGCCTTCCCCGCGAACTCCTGCACCCGGTTCTCTCCGAATACGCGCAAGCCCGCCGCATAAGCCTCGCGAATACTCGCCACGGGGAAAGTCTTACTCACTCCCATCAGAGTTATCTCCGCTGGATTCCGGTTCGCCCGCCCGGCAGCCGCGGCGATTCTCTTCTGTGTCTGGGCGACATTTTCCGCGACTGCCATGGGTACGAAAGCGTTCTGGAGACAAAGTGTGTCGCGCATCGACGGAGTTGTCGTTGGTTCACTCGTCGTCCGTCGTTAGCGATTCGCCGGTCGCGATATCCTCCGCAACCGTGGAGGCAGGCAGACAGCGACGAGCGAACCCCGAGCGGCGAGCGACGAGCGACGACTTCTACATCATTCCCACCGGAGGTGCCGGCTCATTCGGATCGCCTCCGCTCGAAAGCGGAATCCGAATCATCAGCACGGCCAATGCAACCATGACCGCGATCCCCGCGAGATACGAGGGATGCTGAAAGATTTGCGGAATGTCACGACCGCGCGCCTTGTCGATGGCAACCACTCCCGCCCATACCAGGCCCATCAGCGATTCGCCGACGATCAAACCGGACGCCGTCAGCACTCCGGCATTCTCTGCGCGCGCCATCTGTGCCGGATTGAAGCCGCGCCGTTTGGCGAGCCAATCTCCAAGGGCGCGGAAGACGCCACCCAGAAAAATGGCAAACGTGGTCTCGAACGGCAGATACATTCCAACGGCCACCAGCATGGGGCTGCGCACCTGCATCATGATCATCGCGATGCCCATGAAGATGCCAACCACCACCAGCGGCCATGGCATGTCGCCGCCGACCACTCCAACCGCCAATGTCGCCATCAGTCCCGCTTGCGGCGCAGCCAGCTGGCGGCTGCCAAAGCCAAAAGACTTATTCAAGAGGGCGAGCGGGAGGTACATCACCAGGCTCGCCACGACCACGGCGATCAACTCGGCGATCTGGATTTTTCGCGGAGTGCCTCCGAGAATGTAGCCAACTTTGAAGTCTTGCAGCAGCTCTCCCGCCACGGCCGAAGAAACACAAACCACCGCCGCTACGCTCAGTACCGCAAGCACACCCGATTTCCCCGACACGCCAAGCGAAACCATGAGCAACGCAGCGATCAGCAAGGTCGAAAGCGTGAGTCCCGAGATCGGATTATTCGACGAACCGATAAATCCCACCAGGTTTCCCGAAACCGTGGCAAAAAAGAATCCTACGAGCAACATCACGACCGCAGCAAAAATTGCAGGCCAAACCAGTCCCGTCAGGTGGACATACAAAAAGCACATCGCCAGGAAAGTGAGCGCAATCAAACCAAAGACCGCTTTCGAACTCATATATTGCTCGGTTCGCGAAAGCTGCGCGCGCTGGGCCGCCGTCTGTCGCAGATCGCTGAGCGCTTTTCCGAGCCCGGCCGTAAGACTGCTGCCCATTTTGAAGAGCGTGTAGGCCGCGCCAACCAGCATTCCGCCCACCGCGATCGGACGCACCACAAACTTCCATACTGAAATCGCCATCGTCGTCCAATCGTCTGGCGTATTGGCAGGCAGATACTGTTTGACCTGCGGACCCATGAAATAGATGAGCAACGGCACCATCAATCCCCAGGCCAATACGCCGCCTGCGAATTGAATCGACGCGAGGCGCAGTCCGATGATGTAACCGACACCCAAATAGGCCGGACTTACACTCGGCGCCGCAAAGGTACTCACCCCTCCAGTGGCGACGATATTTTTGCTCTCGGCCAAGCCGAGCCGCACCTGGCTGCGTCCCAGGGTGCCCACGGCGAAATGAAAATCTTTGCCCGCGGCGAACAGGCCGAAGCTGCCGAGGATGTAGACGATTCCGCCAACGCCAATGTTCCAGAAAAGATACTTTGCTGCCTGCGCCCCGCGCTGCCCAGCCTTGTGAATCTCCGATGCCGCCACCGACTCCGGAAACGGCAGTTCGGGATCCTCCACCATCACTCGTCGCACCAAAGAAATAAAGAGCACGCCGAGGATGCTTCCTACCATGATCAATGCGGTCGACTTCCAATAAGAATCAAACGACCAGAAATTCGGCCACGCACCCGCCAGCACAAAAGCTGGAAGCGTGAAAATCGCGCCAGCGGCGATTCCTTCTCCGATGGAGCCCGCGGTTCGGGCGATGTTTTCCTCCAGCAGCGTGCCCTTCCACGCCCGCAAAACCGCCATCGCGATCACGGCGGCAGGATAGGTCGCCGCGATCGTGATGCCGGCCCGCAGTCCCAAATAGGCGTTGGCCGCTCCCAGAACTACCGTCAGGATCAGGCCCAGAACCATGGCGCGGAGGGTTAATTCCTTCATTTCCATGCCTTCGGGGACGTAAGGGCGGTGCTTCTGGACAGTTCCGGGGCCGTTCCCCGCGGGAGTGTTCATAGAAACCTCGTGGTGGTTTTTGGCATCAAAATTTCATACCAGATTAACAGCAGTGGCGACCGCGCACCTTACCATGCCGTAAGGCAGCTTTACAAGTGCGGGCATTCTTGCGAGCATTCGCAGCTGAACGCTGACCTGTGCCAGATCGTTATCAGCAATTTGGTTTATCGCTTGGCGTTAGAACACTTCGATCCGGGGAGTCATAATCATGGGCCCATCCTCTTGGAGCCGGTTGCTCGAAGAATTCTACTGCCGGGGATGTGGTTTCCAAGATGCGTATCGCTCTCGCCCTCGCAGTTTCTTCGAGAAACATGTGCTTGGGTTTCTCTTGTTGCAACCAGTTCGCTGCGAGCGCTGCTTTAACCGCACTTATACTCTGGTTACGATCGCTGCGTTGAATCGGATCGAATCTGAGAGCAAAGCCTCGCAGCGCGAAGCAAACGGTTGAGGACCGGGTAGGCGCGTTGCGTAGGAGCTTACGCCGCGGATATACTAAGCGCGAAGAGTCCGGCGAAGCGCGGTCGACTTGCCGGGTACGGAGGCCGTCTTCAGCAGTAGCAGTACTGGGTTTCGAATACGGGCAACCCAGGGCCAAGCGACGCACCATGAAGTTGCGCAGAAAGAATTGGCGCGGCATGGGTTCGTCGGCTTTGCCGAGCGCGCGGCTGCGACTTTATTTTTCACCTTGTTCCCTTCTGACTGCCGCCTTTGTAACGCCCCTGTAATCAGTTTTTCTCGCCTTCCAGTCTGTCAGTCGTGTCTCGATCGAATTCGCCCCCTCCAAGGTTCCCATTGCTCGGTTTGCGGCGAAGCCCTGCACTTGCAGACGTTCATTGAGCGCGGAGAGACCGAACAGTGGGAAACGCGTTGCATGCTTTGTCAGCGCTCCGATCCTCCTTTTGAGCGCGCGGTCGCCTACGGCAGTTACGACGCGGGATTGCGCGACTTGATTCATGTGCTCAAGTTTCAGTCTGTTCGTCCGGCTGCCGCCGTGCTCGGGCGCAGGCTGGCTGAGTCGATTGCTAATCTCGAACGGGACATGCCCGTGGGAACGATCGTCGTAGTTCCGGTTCCGCTCCATGCGAGTAAGCGAGCCCAGCGTGGTTTCAATCAGGCCGAGGCGATCGCACGTGCCGCTTTGCAAGAGTTGTCGCGTCCGAAGCGTTTCGAACTTTGCCATGAAATCTTGCTGCGCCGCCGCGAAACCGGCAGCCAGATCGGACTGACTCGTCACCAGCGGCGCGAAAATCTTCGAGGCGCGTTCGCCGTAGGTGATCCCTCCCGCATATTGAAACGCGACATCTTATTGGTAGATGATGTGTTCACGACGGGGACGACGGCCGCTGAATGCGCTCGGGTTCTACTGCGAGCTGGCGCCGCCCGGGTCTGGGTGGCGACCGTGGCGCGCACCCTTAAATGGAATGCATCTAACACGGCAGTATTGCTAAAAGACGACAATTTGCCGGAGGGTGACTTTCGAGAAGGTGACTTTCCAGCGGACAAATCTGAAGAAGGGAGCGAAGATTGCCTGGCTGTAGTGGCCGAGAGATAGAAGCCATGTCGCTGCGATTACACCATTTCGGTGGCAGTATGCGGTCGCATCTCCCCGCCGCAATGCTCGCTTCCGGCATGCATCAGGAAAGCGATGGGCACGCCCTGCATCAGCCGGTGCTGGTGTTGAACGCCTCCTACGAGCCAATTAATGTCTGTGCGGCGCGACGGGCCATTGTGCTCGTGCTGAAGGGCGTTGCGATGACCGAAGAAGAAAACGGCCATTTTCTTCATGCCGCTCGCGTCGCTCTGCGTGTTCCGTCCGTGATCCGCTTGCTCGAGTACCGCCGTATTCCCCATCAGTCGCGCGCGCTCTCGCGAAAGAACATACTTTTGCGTGATCGCAACACTTGCCAGTATTGCAGCGTGACTTTGCCTTCCGGCGAACTCACGCTCGACCATGTGATTCCGCGCTCTCGCGGGGGGCTTTCGACTTGGGAGAACCTGGTTGCGTGCTGCCATCCCTGCAATCGTCGCAAAGGGAACCAACTGCCGCACGAAGTCAACATGCGTCCCTCGCGCGAACCACGGTCTTTCAATCTCCACACCAGTCGCCACATCATGCGTTTGATGGGGCACTCGGATGACAAGTGGAGAAAGTACCTCTTCTATTAATCAAGGAAAATAAAACCCACTCAGTCGCTTTCTCTGCAAATGAGTGGGATCCCGGTGCGCGCTGATTAGTGACGGTCGCCGTGACTATGCCGCCACGTCCAATATTCTTTCTGTTCCTCAGGGCGCAATTTGCGGAAATCCCGATGAGGATCGCGGTGATATTCGTTCGCCCACTGGTGGTAGTAGACGACTTCACTGGGATCCCAGACGTGATAGTCCGAGTAGTAGGGATCGTAGGCCCGATAGTAGTGATGGCCACCGCAGGCCGTGCCCAAGGCTCCGGATGCCAAGGCGCCGGCGAGAAACAGTCGACTGAGAAAACGAGACTTGCTGCTCATCGTGATTGTGTCCTCCTTTATGCTCGAACCCCAAAATTCGAAAAAAGTTAGACGCAATTTACTGTTTCTGCGGTTCGGCCGGTTTTTGATCTTCCGGCTTCGCGGGAGCCTTCTGCACTTCCTGGCCCTCGAAGGTGATTCGTGATTTCGAGCCGAAACGCCGGTAATTCGTGTATTTAATGATTTCGCGGATCTTGACGTCGCCTAGGGAGAATCGTAGTGTGTCTTCCGCGCGGGTATACGTAGGGAACCAATACTGGCCGTCAATCTGCTCTCGCCATGTGGTGAATTTTGGGAACAGGTTTTCGTTACCCTTCTTTTTCTTGATATCGGGAACTGTCTTGCCGTACGTCTCTACGATCTGGAAATCGTGGTTGTCGACCCAGATGCGTCCCTGGAAATATCGTTTCTTGCCGACGATTTGCTTCGGCGCGACATCGAAAACGTAAGTATTCAGCTCATCTTGCTTCTGCTGGCCCACGTACAGAATGTCGTATTCTCCGATCTCATCGGAGGTCAGGACAAAGGGCAGACGATTCTCGATGTCATCGAAGTCCTCCTCGGTCATCTGAATGCGCTGCAGCGTCGGCTGGGGAGCGAAAACGACATTCTTGGTCTTGTGTCCCTTATCGTCGAAGGTTACGTCGAACACCTGCTGGTAGGTTCCGTCGGGTGTGTCGCCGTCCAGGGTCATGACCTTGACGTCCTGCCGGAAGGTGTACTGGTCGCGGGCCTCCTTGAACTCCTTCTCTTTGACTGAGAAGCGCTTGATAATCTCTTCGACCGTAATTCCGGTCGGCAGGGATTTATCGAGCGGGCCCTCTTGGGCTCTCGCATCGCGAGACGGCGTCAGAACAGAGAGAAAAAAGACGAGCAAAGCTATCGCTGTGAGAAACGACGCAGGTTGCAGCCGCACGAACCGGGACCGGAGTTTCATAAACCCTATTTTAGCGAAAAAGGACCTTAGAAAAGTCAACGGCAGCTTCCACCCCCCAGAGCCGCCGTGCAACGGCCATTCGGAAACGGGGGTGGAAGACTGCAGTTCTGCCTACTTCTTTCGATGCCGTTAAAAATAGAAAGTTTGCTGATTTACTTTTCTTTACTTTCCGCTACTGCCTTCTGGGTTTTTCGCTGGGCCTTACTCAAAATCCACTCCACGACCGCTGGGAAAAACTGGTAGAGCTTGATGACCGGAATCATGCTCCACGGCACGACCACTTCGCGTTTCCTCGCGCGATAACCGCGATACGTCGCCCGTGCCACCCGCTCCGCCGAAATCCCGCGAATGGCCGCTGGCCGCACATTCTCTGGCCGGCTCGCTACCATATGCGCTCCGAACTCTGTGCTGACATACCCCGGGCACACTGTTAGTACGTTGATGTTGTCGCGTTTCAGCTCCAGCCGCGAGCCTTTGCCGATCGCGTTCATGGCAAATTTGCTCGCCGCATATATGGCCATAAAGGGAACAGGAATGTGCCCGGCGACACTTGAAATGTTGATGATGTCTCCGCCGCCCCCTTCACGCATCGCGGGCACCACCGCCTGCATGCAAGCGATGGTGCCGAAAAAATTCGTTTCGAAAAGGTCCCGCAATGCGTTTGCGTCCATATCCGCAACCGTATCGCGGATGCCCACGCCCGCGTTATTCACCCAAACATCCACGCGATCAAAGTGATGCAGCGTGAGCGCCAGCGCGCGATTAATCTCTTCGCGGTTCCGGACATCGCAGGCCATCGCCAACGTCCGCTCCGTGTGGCCGACTCGATGCCGCGCTGCCTCCGCCCGATTGGCGTCCCGCGAGAGCAATACGACGCGCGCACCCTCGTCGGCGAAAACCTTCGTAATGGCCTCGCCGATTCCCATCGAAGCCCCCGTCACCACCACGACTTTCCCGTCCATTTCCATGGCGCTTCTTGTATCGCGCCCCGAGCCGCAAGTCAAACGAGATCAAGTCCTCAGTCCTGGATAACGTGGTTTTACTGATGGCTGACGGCTGAAGGCTGATGGCTGACCTTCCCCATAGCGTAAAATCATCTCCACTGGAGACCCCGTGAATTCGCTCTTGCCGTTGTTTCCCCTCGAACTCGTTCTCCTGCCCGGTGTGCCGTTGCCGCTGCACATCTTCGAGCCGCGATACAAGGAAATGATCACCGAATGCTTGGAACAGAAGAAGCCCTTCGGCGTTGTGCGAGCGTCTTCTGACGGAGTCGCCGACATCGGCTGCACTGCCGAAATCATGTCCGTCACCAAGAAATACGACGATGGCCGCATGGACATTCTGACGCGCGGGGTCGAGCGTTTCGAGGTGATTCAGGTCAACGACGACCGATCGTTCTTGCAAGCTGAGATTTCTGTTGTCGAGGACGAATCCGACAAACCCGCAGCGGAAATGGTCACGCAAGCTGTCCGTCTGCACGCCGAAATTGCGAAGCTCGCCGGCAGCGAACCAACCGGCCCTGACGATCACGCCGGCAGCTTATCTTTCTTGTTAGCCGGATCGCTCCCGCTCGATCTCGATTTCAAACAAAGCCTGCTCTCAACCTTGTCGGAAGCCAAACGCCTCGAGGCAGTCGTCGGTTACCTCGAAGCCGTCCTCCCCGGCCTGCGCCGCGCCGCGAAAGCCCGCTGGAATTAGAAATCAGCCGTCAGCTCTCAGCCTTCAGCCATCAGTTGAATCATCCATCGAATGAAAGCATCTGATTTACCTGACAGCCTATGGCTGACGGCTGATACCTTTCTTGAGCGGTATAATCCGCTTAAGGCTTTTTCTTTTGGGGGTTCCCACCATGAGTTTTCCCCGGACTCTCGGCGAGTTGCGCCAAAGTCCTTTCTCCGAGCGGCGTCTCGGCTCGCGTCACGTGAAAGACGAGCTCCGTGAGAATCTGATGTCGCGCCTGCGCGAAGGCGCAGCCATTTTTCCGGGGATTGTCGGGTACGACGACACTGTCGTTCCGCAGATCGTCAACGCAATTCTCTCGCGCCATAATCTCATTCTGCTCGGGTTGCGGGGACAGGCCAAAAGCCGCATCCTGCGAGCACTTACCGCACTGCTCGATCCCCAGATGCCTTACGTCGCAGGCTGCGAGATTCACGACAATCCCTACGCTCCGATCTGCCGCCGCTGTCAGGAACTCATTGCCAAAGAAGGAGACGCGACTCCGATCGCTTGGCTTGCGCCAGAACGTCGTTACGTCGAGAAACTGGCGACGCCCGATGTCACCATCGCGGACCTGATTGGGGATATCGATCCCATCAAAGCGGCTCGCGGAGGTCACGAACTCTCCAGCGAATTCACCGTCCATTACGGCCTCTTGCCACGCGCCAATCGCGGAATCTTCGCCATCAACGAACTTCCCGATCTCGCCGGAAAAATTCAGGTGGGTCTTTTCAACATCATGCAGGAAGGCGACGTGCAAATTAAGGGATACCCCATTCGTCTCCCGCTCGACGTTGCCATCGTCTTCAGCGCGAATCCCGAGGACTACACCGCCCGCGGCAAAATTATTACGCCGCTCAAAGACCGCATCGGATCCGAGATTCGTACACACTATCCCGCAACCGTCGAAGAAGGTGTCACGATTACGGCGCAGGAAGCCTGGCTGGATCGAGCGAATGATCGGTCGAGTGACAATGGACGATCCGCGCCAGTGTTGCGGATTCCCAAATATGTGAGCGAAGTGGTCGAGCGCATCGCCTTCGCCGCCCGTGACGACAAGAAAATCGACAAGCGCTCTGGTGTCAGCCAGCGTCTGCCGATTTCAGCTATCGAAAACGTGGTATCGAACGCCGAACGCCGCGCCCTGACGCACGAAGAAAAATTGGTCGTGCCCCGTATCAGCGACATCTACGCCGCGCTGCCCGCCATCACCGGAAAACTCGAACTCGAATACGAAGGCGAAATGAAGGGTGCCGACCACGTGAGCCGCGAACTGATTCGCACTGCCGTCGCCAAGGCTTACGATACTTATCTCCACGGCGTAAACATGAATCAGGTTGTGCAGTGGTTCGATCTGGGAGGAGAAATTCAACTCGGCGACAACGCTGGCGCACAGGAGGTCCTCGAAGGACTGACGCAAATCCAAGGCTTGATGGATAGGTTGACCAAACTCAATATCGGTCCCAAAGAAAATGCTGAGATCCAGGTCTCTGCCGCCGAGTTCATCCTCGAGGGCCTGCACGCCCACAAGCGCATCGGACGCAACGAAGAGCGCGTCTTCAGCGCGGGGGAAAAGCCTCCGAAAAAACAAGAGCGCGTCTTCGAGCAAGAAGAGCCAGGATTTGGGAGGAAAAGAGGATTTAATTAGTTTGCAAGCTTCATGGGACAAACAGTAAGAAAATGGTCTTTCGTTATTCAAACACCTTGAAAGAAGACCCGGCTCTTCGCGAGCATCTTGCCGATCTACGCTTGCAATCGCGGCGATGGGCGCTGCTCGGAGCCCCCTTGCTCGCCGTAGGTCTTTTAGCTATTGTGAGCGTCATCAAAGGGCTCGCGGTCTGTTTTGGGGCTTGTTCGGCGCAGCAGTCGTTTTTGCTTTTTGCGCCGAGTTTATTCGGGAATACAGAATCGCCCGGGACTGGAGGGCGTCCGTAGGTACTGTTCTTCATTTTCAGAAGTTCCAGTACAAGAAAGGCGCGAGAATCAAGTACGTTTTCAAGTCTGCGGACAACCGCATGCATTTAAACAATTACAGTGGGAGTTCGCGGCTTCCTAAAGATGGGGCTACCTTGGCCATCCTCTACAACGCGACTCAGCCAGAACATAGCCTTCCCCTGTCCGGTTTCCTGTTTTATGAAAAGCTGTTCGCTCAGCGGACTCAGACAGCGAGAGACGAAGAACAAAACGTTTTGCAGAGCTAGGTTTCCACCGGCGACACCCATGAAGAGAATCCGCTACTCCAAATACGTTCCCGACGCCGCTGGCGACATGAGCATGGAAGACCTTCTCAGCGCTCTCTCTGACTATCTGCTCCAAAGCGGATTCAATGACAATTTCTGGTACGAGATGCCCGAAGGCGAGCAGACTCTCGACGACCTCCGCCGCGCCCTCGAACAAGCCCTGCTCAATGGAGACGTCTTCGACGAAGAAATGCGCGAGCGCCTCCAGCAAATGCAAATGGATGGCGAACTCGAAGAACTGATCGAAAAGCTCATCGAGCGCATGCAACGAGAAGATTATATTTCCATCGACCAGCCCCATGATCCATCGAAGAACTCAAGCGTCGGCGGGCAAGTCGGCGAAGCGCAACAGGCCAAATTCGAAATCACCGACAAGAGCCTGGACTTCCTGGGATTCAAAGCCCTCCGCGATCTGCTCGGCTCGCTCGGCAAATCCAGCTTCGGACGCCACGATACCCGCGACATGGCCACCGGCATCGAAGCCAGCGGCGCCACCAAGCAGTACGAATTCGGCGACACGCTGAACCTCGACATCACCGCGACACTCTCGAGCGCGATTCAGCGCGAAGGCCTTGGGCTCCCCTTGAATCTCGAATATCGCGACCTGCAGGTCCATCAGTGCGAGTACCAGTCAAGCTGTGCGACCGTCCTTATGCTCGACTGCTCGCATTCCATGATCCTCTATGGCGAAGACCGCTTCACCCCCGCCAAAAAAGTAGCAATGGCTCTGTCGCAGCTCATCCGCACGCAATATCCCGGAGACTCACTCTCGCTCGTACTCTTCCACGACTCTGCGGAAGAAGTCCCACTTTCGCAGTTGGCTCGCGTCAAAGTTGGCCCGTATTACACCAACACCCGCGAGGGCCTGCGCATGGCGCAGCGCATTTTGCAGCGGCAACGTAAAGACATGAAGCAGATCGTCATGATCACCGATGGCAAGCCCTCCGCGCTCACCCTCGAAGACGGACGCATCTATAAAAACGCCTTCGGCCTCGATCCGTTGGTCGTCAGCCAGACGCTCGAAGAAGTGTCGAAGTGCAAACGCGCCGGAGTCCTGATTAATACCTTCATGCTGGCCTCCGACTACGGGTTGGTGCAATTCGTCCAGAAAGTGACCGAGATGTGCCGCGGCAAAGCCTACTTTACGACGCCCTACACGCTAGGCCAGTACTTGCTGATGGATTACATGTCGCGGAAAACAAAAACCATTCATTAAGCCCGCGTCAACAAAATCGTCCAAGGCTTGAGAATGGGCCGAGCAAATTTCAGCCGTCGCCGCGTTCAAATGGGGATTACAGAAGTAATCCAGACAGTATCGTGTAAGCGCGGCCTCGGTGTAAGATCGCTGCAAGATCTTCCGCGCGGAGACATTATGAAACGAACAGCTGCGGTCCTGCTTTTGCTTGTCTTCAGTTTGAGTTTTGCCGTTACTCTGCCCGCACAAGCGCAGCGCATGACCCCTGAACAAAACGCGCGCCAATCGCGCAAGGCTGCGAAGAAGCAGCAGAAGATGTTGAAGAAAATGAACAAACGCCAGCGGAAAGCGGCCAAGAGAGCCGACAAAGCAGGCCGCAAAGCCGCTAAGAAAGCGAACCGCAGTTACCGCGGATAGTTCCGCACCTAAATCAGCGATTGGGCAGAGTTGCCACCTGCCGAGCCTTCAGCAGGAGTTGATCGGCAGTCGCCAGAGTTAGATTAAACACACGGGCGGTCGCGACCAAAAAGCGGTCCGTGGGGTCTTTATGAGGGAGTTTTACGCGCGCCGTTTCCTGGGCGACTTGGTACGTGATCGGAGCTTCCCGCATCGGAACCGCATCCAGCACATTGGTAATCCAGGACTGCGGATCAGGATGCAGCGTCAGTCGTTGTTTCTCGGCAAGCGTTAGAACTTCCCACAGCGAGATCGGCGAGAGCCAGAGTTCGTTATCGGGGTTTTCAAGGGCTGCAATCAGACGACTGGAAAGACGCTCTCGATCGAGAATGCTCCATACCCAAATGTGTGTGTCCAGGAGCAGTTTCATTTGCGCAAAGCGTCCCAATCGTCTTCATCGCTCGCGGGAGAAACGATGTCTCCGTTGATTTGACCTGTTTTCGCTAGAGAACCAACCCATTGCTTTCGGTTCTTTGACGACGGTACGACCTGGGCGACCGGTTCTCCGAAGCGCGTGACTAGAACAGTCTTTCCGGTCTTGCGCACGTCCTCCAACACCGATAAACACGTGGCTTTGAATTTGGAAATGGCAATTTCTTCCATTTTTCAACCTCGCGTTCAAGTTTACTATGGTCAGAGACCATGGTCAAACAGACTCGCCCTCGACGAATGCCGATTCGTCACAAATTTACCGTGACTCCACGCACATCGCTTCCCTCGGAAACACGCTAATCTGATCCCACTCCCAGGACCTCTCCCGGTCCCGTTCCCTCCAGAAAGAGATCGCAATGCGTGTGTCGAGACAACTGTCCATGGCTGCCGCCATGGGCTTCTCTCTCTGCTGCCTTTCCATTGCAGGGGCCGCAAGCTCCGCCATACAAACTTCTGACGAGTTCATCGCCGAGCGCGCTCTCGGCCCGCAATGGCAGAAGGTGTCACGCCATTCCGGAATGATCTTCACAGCTACGGTCCTCGCGTCGACCACTCCGACCACTGCAAAACAAATTCCAAAATTACAGCCAACCCCGATCGACCATCTCGCGCCCGCGCAAATCGAAATTCGTTTTCACGTGGATGAAGCCATCGCCGGCGTCAAGCGCGGTCAGATCGTCATCGTTCACGAATGGTCCGGCGCGTCGTCACGCCATCGGCCGTTTGCTCCCGGCCAGCGCCTCCTGCTCTTTTTATATCCGCTTGGTCGCTTGGGGTTCACCAGCCCCGTAGGAGGCTCGCGCGGCCTAGTCCCTCTCGACACAACCGGAAAGACTGTATTCGCCCCAACCGAATCCGCACAGGTAGCCTTCCCAACCCAATCGCCGCGCCCCGGACAATCCGCCGGTGCCAATCGCGTTAGCGTCCTTCAACTGGAGCGCGCCATCCGCAGAGCCCGAAGAGATTAAAGGATCAGAGGAGGTACCATGCGTTCCCCAGTTCGAATTCTCGCCCTCGCCGTCTTTCTGTTCTGTATTTCCGCCTCGGCCCGCGCCGGAGGCCCCGCCTTCGTCGCCGGCGCCGGCTACAATCCCGGAGTCGAAGGCCAACCGCTCATCTGGGCGAATGGCTCGGTGCAGTACTTCACCGATCAGGGAAATCTCAGCCCGATCCTCTCCGGTGCGCAAGCCGACGCCTTTGTAGCAACAGCCTTCAGCACATGGACCACAATCTCCGGAGTGTCCCTCGTTGCATCCCAAGCCGGGCATCTCGCCGAAGACGTCAACGGCAGCAACATCGAGACGGACGGTCTGGGCACGGTCACCGGCCCCGCCGATATCCTCTCGACCGCCACCGGAACTCCCATCGGCATCGTCTACGACTACGACGGCACCGTTACCGATGCGCTCTTCGGCGCCGGCGCGGGAAGCGTGGACGACTGCTTTACCAACGCGGTCTACGGTGGCCCCGACAACTTCAGTTCCGCGGGAAACATAATTCACGCACTCGTCGTCATCAATGGAGTCTGCGCCTCCACCAGCACGCAGTTGCCTGACGTCCAGTATCGTCTTGTGCGTCTCCTGGGCCGCATTCTCGGCTTGGGATGGTCGCAAGCGAATGTCAACGTACAAACCCGGAAGCCGCCGCCCACCGCTGCCGATTTTGCCGGCTTTCCTGTCATGCACTTCACCGACTCGATCTCCTGTGTGCCCATCAGCATCTGCTATGCCAACGCCGCCGTCCCCAAAATGGATGACATGGATGCGCTCGTGCGTCTTTATCCGGCGAGCGCACAGTCGCAAGCGACCGGCAGAATCTTCGGCAGCGTCTACTTCACCGACGCCAGCGGCAACCCATCGCAACCGATGCAAGGAGTGAACGTCGTCGCCCGCCTGCTGATCAATGGCATTCCGTCCGATCAGTACACCGTCACCTCCGTCTCCGGATTTGCCTTCTGCGGCAACGCCGGTAACATTGTCGACGGATATCTCGACGCGAACGGCCTTCCCTACAACCGCTGGGGCTCCGATGATCCTAGTCTCGAAAGCTTCTTCGATCTGGGTCAACTGATGATTCCACTCGGCCAGACCGCCACGCAATATCAACTCAGCGTCGAGGCCCTCGACCCGTACTGGTCTCTCGGAGTCGGACCCTATGCCCCGACTCAGGTCGCGCCCTCTGGTTCGTTCGCGCCAGTCATCGTCACCATTCAAAACGGCTCGAACGTTGAAAATGACATTTTCATGTTGCAGTCTGAAATCGCGCAAGCTCATCCTGGCAGCGGCTCGACTGAGTCAACTCCGGCTGCGCTTCCGCAGGATGGCGGATGGGGTTCCTGGCTCTCCGGATACGGCAGCGTCGACTTTTTTCAGTTCGCTGCACAAGCTAACCGTACCGCGTCGGTTTCCGTAACTGCCTTCGACGAAAATGGTCAGCCGACCGAAACGAAACTGTTGCCGGTAATCGGAATTTGGGAATTAAGCGATCAGAGTGGCGATCCCGCACCCGCATCAACCGCGTCAGCCTTCAACACGGCGACCTGGGGATTGAGCCGTCTCGACGCCCAATTTAACGAAAATGACACATATCGCCTGGCGATTGCAGACTTCCGCGGCGATGGGCGCCCCGACTACTTCTATCAGGCCACGTTGTTGTATTCGGATTCGGTCACACCCGCCCGCGTGGGCCTCAGCGGCGGCGTGGCCACGCTACATGGAACGGGATTTAATCCCGCCCTGCAAGTTAGCGTGAACGGCGCCAAGATCGGCACTCTGTCCGCATCCGCCAGTCAAATCCTGGTGAACCTACCCTCCGCGGCGATCGACGGCACCACGACGATTCAAGTTACCGATCCGGTAAGCGGAGGTTATTCGCAGATGATTGGCGCGCTCTCGTACGGAGCGCTCGCCACCGACACTCTGATGCTTTTGCAAGGCACAGAATCGGCTACACCCGTTGGATCTCCCGCCGCGAATCCCATTCGTGTGCGGGCCGTTGCGGACGACGGAATGACACCGGTGGCTGGCGCCACCATCGCTTGGAGCGGCACGAACAAGTTGACTTTCTCTGTATGCGGAGGCGCATCCTCGTGCTCAGTACTGAGCGATGGCGCCGGAGAGTCTTTCAGCTGGGTTACTCCCGCCAGCACCGGGCAGAGCCTCGTCACGATCTCTTTGGCTCCGCTATCTTATTCTCCGCCGCAGTCCCAAATCGCCAGCGTCGTCGGAACCGAAACGGCCACCGACCTCGGCGCGGTCATGCCCACGCGCTGGATAGCCCAAGGCGCGACTGTCGCTCTCCCCCTCACTGTCGTGGCCCTTGATCTGGGCGTGCCACAGGCGAATGTCGTTATCAATTACGCCGTAACGAAAGGCTCCGCATCTCTCTCGTCAAGCAGCGCAACGACCAACGGCTTGGGATTTGCCTCGGTCACAGCCAATCTCACGAATCAAAACACCACTGTGCAGGTGAGCGGCTGTGTTGCCCCCAGCAATACGCCCTGTCAGATCTTCACCCTGTACTCTACAGCGCCCTCGCTCTGGACTCTCGAAACAGTCGCGGGAGCATCGCAAGCAGTCTCCACAGGACAATCGTTTCAGCCTCTGACGGTGCGCGTTACCGACGGATCGACTGCCGCGAATCCCGTGATTGGAGTCAACGTCGCCTTCAGCACCACGCTCGCACGCGCCAGCGTGGGCCAGGGAGGTGGATCCTTGGGAGGCGGAAGCACCATGCCAGTGATTCTCGGATCATACCAGGCCCAAGTTGCGACCGATCAGAATGGTCTCGCGTCTATCGTTCCCTCCGGTCAAAATGTTGGTCCGTGCGAGGTCTTTATCTTCGTCTCCGCTGGAGCATCCTCCGCGCAGTTTCAGCTAGAAAATCTGGCCGCAATCGTTTCTGTTTCTCCGAAAAGCCAAGGTGCTCGCGTTCCCCCCGCACCTCCGAACCTCTATTTTTCTACGGCTAGCCCCACGCCAACCAACTCGCCCGAAGCCGTGTTCGCGATTCCGCAGGGCATTTCCAGCGCCCAGCCTTGCCCAGAACCGCGCGACGCCGCTTGCCCTTCGTCGGCGCCCGACGCTTCCAACCCTCCAGAATCCTCCTCGCCGAACGCCCCGAAAGACGACAACGATCCGGCTTCCCGCCCTGATATCGGGAAGCAGCTCCAGCACAGAAAATCTCCAAAGAATGAGGTGCCGGTGCGAGCCGATTCCGATCCCGCATCCGTCCGTCGTCCCGACGACCAAATAAAGACCACCTCAAGCCAATGGCCACCCGCCGACAAGAGAAGTTGCCGAAGGTTGGCGGAAGACGCGCTGCTGTTCTAGCAATACGAAGGCAAGGGCGCGGGGATCCTTCGCGGCGCGCTATTCTCCCCATTCAAGTCCAGGCCTGCTAACCCCACCGAAGCAGCATTCGCCACGGGAGCTTCCTCTTCGCTAGCGGCACACGAACTGCAATGTCTGCGCCAAATTGAGAGGCACACGGCTGTGAGCAGCAGTGGCTTTGACTTGCGCTCTAGCCTCGAATCCCGATAATCTTCCTCACCACCCGTCGATAGGAATGAATTACGGAGAGAGTCTGATGCCGCAAGTTGCTGCCTTCGCTGAATGGGATTCACTGCTGGCGCGGATGCGCGGCGTCGTTCCGGAAGCTTTCAATAGCGAAAACCGCGTCCTTAACCTAATGGAAGGGCAGTGGAAAGAACCCGGTTTTGGACGTCACTACACTACCGCGGTCGACGGCCGAAGCTTGGGACGCATTCCGATGCTGGAACTCGAACCGGCGCGGCGAGCTGTGAAGTTCGCCAAGCAGGAGGCGGCCGGTTGGGCCGCTGTCGATCTTGATCAGCGGCGACAGCGCGTTACCGATTGCCTCCAGCAACTCAAGAAAGAACGCGAGTTGATCGCGCTGCTGCTGATTTGGGAGATCGGCAAGCCCTATGCCCAGGCGCTGACGGACATCGATCGATGCATTAGCGGCGTGGAGTGGTATGTCGAGAATATCGAGAGCATGCTCGCCGGACGCAAGCCGCTGGGGCTGATCTCGAATATTGCTTCATGGAATTATCCAATGTCGGTATTGATGCATGCTGTGCTGGTGCAGGTGCTGGCGGGGAACGCGGTGATATCGAAGACTCCGACGGACGGTGGGTTGTATTCGTTAACGGTGACGCATGCGCTGGCGCGGCGCTGCGGGCTTCCGGTTTCGCTTGTAAGTGGGTCGGGCGGGCAGTTGAGCGAGGCGTTGGTGCGAAATGAGCATGTGGATTGTCTGGCGTTTGTGGGAGGGAAGAGCAATGGCGGGGTGATCGCCTCCACGCTTTATGACGACCGCAAGCGCTACATGCTGGAGATGGAAGGCGTGAACGCGTACGGCATTTGGGATTTCTCGAACTGGGCCGACCTGGCGCAACAGCTCAAAAAGGGATTCGATTACGGCAAGCAGCGTTGCACAGCGTATGTGCGGTTTGTGGTGCAACGGGAATTGTTTCCGAAGTTTCTGGAGGCGTATCTGCCGGTGATGCGGTCTCTGAAGTACGGCAATCCGGTACTGGTGGAGAAGGCAGACGATGCGCTGCCGAAGCTCGATTTTGGTCCGATCATTAATAGCAAGCGAGTGGAAGAACTGCGCGTGTTTTATACCGACGCGCTCGGCAAGGGCGCGGTCAGTTTGTACGAGGGAAAGCTGGACGACAAAATGGTCTTTCCAAATCAGGATGTCTCGGCTTATCTGGCTCCGGCGACGCTGCTGAATATTCCGAGAAATTCGAAGCTGTATCACAACGAGCCGTTCGGACCGATCGATACGATTCTGGTGGTCGATCATCTGGAAGAGTTGGTTTCGGAGATGAACGTGTCGAACGGATGCCTGGTGTCGTCGATTGCGTGTGATGATCCGGCGATTGCGCAGCGCGTGGCGAGCGAACTGAGGGCGTTCAAAGTGGGAGTGAACACGGTGCGGTCGCGCGGCGACCGCGAAGAAGTGTTTGGCGGGATTGGGCAATCGTGGAAGGGATGTTTCGTGGGCGGAAAGTATTTGGTGCTGGCAGTGACGCAGGGTGGCGCAGAGGGGAAGCTGTACGGGAATTTTCCGACGTACTCTCGGCTGCCGGAGGAGACTTCGGGGAAGGCGTAGAGGGGCGGAAGTTAGAGGGGAAATTCCTGGCGTAGGAATTCGATTCCTGCCTCGCGTGATGTAATTCGGCCCTCGAGTTGGGCGTCTTCGATAGCAGAGAGGATTTCCTTGAAGCGCGGACCGGGAGCATAGCCAGCTTCGATTAGATCGCGCCCCGTTACGAGCGGCCGCGGACGAATGGCTTCGGGCGGAATTG